>WLWD01005726.1_pt1 | contig 291005 bp, 134 predicted proteins | sample 6712731 | NCBI WGS metagenome assembly WLWD01 (sample SAMN12718690, study PRJNA576275) | sponge metagenome | isolation source: marine sponge | host: Mycale hentscheli | place: New Zealand: South Island, Marlborough, Capsize Point | collected 2014-11-01
AGTTATCAAGTTTTAACTGCACCCGCAAAAGAATTCAAAACGGTAAACAATTCAATTTCTAGGGTGATACGGGTACTGATCGATAAACAAGAGGATTCTGTTTAGTGCAATTTGGGACGGGGTCGACCACATTACTAACACAAAAACGCGAGGGTCAAAGTACAAAATGACATACGTACGTCCAAACACAAATAAATAAACTAGTGGTGTGCTTGAGCACAAATGGCGAGCGAGCCTGATAGTTAGGTAACATAAAATGTTACTATTTTTAGCTTACTTCATGCAAACACTATAATAGCAGTTATGACATTTGATTTCAGCAAAACAAATACAAAATCACTCTCTTACCTGATTAATGGTAACTTTTGTAGTATCAAACATCTGCCATTCTGATAGTCTCAATTACCAGTAACTCTGGAACAAGCTCTCAGCTACAATAAAAAATAAATAAATAAACCAATGTTATCATTAGTAATTTAGCCAACAAATTTGGAAATAACTTACCTCAATTTCCTGAGTATTGATAGCTTCTGTAGTATCAAATTGAAGTTACTTTGACTATCTGAATTACCGTGACTTCTTGACAACAAGCTCTCAACTACAAAAACAAAAGACAATCAATTTTAGCACACAAATACAAAATTACTTTCTTACTTCATTTTCTTGAGCAGTGGTAACTTTTGTAGTACCAAATTTGAGCCCTTCTGACTATTTGAATATACCAGTCACTGTTGACAACAAGCTCTTAGCTACATAAAAGAAAGACCAGAGCTATTTTTACATATTTAGCTAACAAATATGGAATTACGTACTTACCTCAGCTTCCCTCGAGAAGTAGTAGCTTCCATAGCATTAATACTACGGCATTCTGACTACCAACAGCTCTTGACAACCAACAACCGGCACTCCGTATCCCCCCATAAAACGGCGAAGTTTTGAAATTAAGTCTGGAAAAGGGTCTTCAATGCCATAGTAACCTGTCGAATCAACTTTTTGTGTCTTGAAAACAAAGCGTTTTAGCAGGAATTTTCTCATTCTTTGGAGCTTAAGTATAAAGTAAGGTTTGCTTAATGCTGTAGTTTCAGAATAAACTGGAGTCAAGCCTAAATAGCCGTGTTTTTAGGAGAAAAAAGTTCCCCGCGCGCGCGTTTAAAGAGCATACGTACCATCCATACATACATACATATATATATATAACATATACCCGATTTTGCATTATCCACCCCTAATACTGTCTCGCTCGCTTCGCTCGCTCGCCAAATAAACATACCCGATTTTCGATTGTGTTACCCCTGTAAGTGTCTCGCTCGCTACGCTAGGTCGCCAATTAGCTATCACTGATATTGCATTCATCACTTAATATATTTCCACACATCCAATTAACACCACCATTACTATTGTGCCATGACATCACTCACTTAGTTTGTGCTGCTCAGACATATAATAATGACTTGGTAGTGCAAGCAACCTTCAGTGTAACTTCTTGCTATTCAGTGAATCTTAATTTCTGCAAACTACTTAAGCAACTGATTTGAACCTCTGTGTTTGGGCTGTGGAAAAGCATTTAAACAGCTTGATAAACTGTCTAGTTGTTGCATTCTGGTGGCAGCCTATCTTGGTTGTTTCCCAGTTCCCCCACAGTAAGTAGTGAATATATTTGCAATTTGTAAAGATTGATTTTAGATGAAGCTTCAGTTTTATTAGTATTTGCATGTTCACACAAAACTTGAATGCCATTGATACTGTAGAAGGAATTAAATAGTTATCTGCAACTCTCTCTGGTTGATCAATACAATTGATTGAAATAGTGAGCTTTTCTGTTATGCTAAAATACCTTGTTATCTATTATGTTGCATAATAAATTGTGTAAATTTTTCTATTCTCCCACTGCAGTTATATGTTTGCCACTAACAGAACCAATGGCATTATTTGTTATGGAGCACAGCCTACCATAATGACAATAATTCATGTGATTGTATTTGCTGCTGATCAAACAGAACTTTTACACACTAGCTATTATCTTTCTCACGGATGACAAAGTTTCCACTAAAACAAGTCCTGAAGTTTGAACTTTCAATTGAGTGGTGAAACTCTTCATATAAATAGATCCCTCCTGAGATAGGAGCACTTGTACTTGACTACCTCGAATTCTGTTATCAGTGACCGATACGTTGAATTTATTAAGCAAGTTAAAAAAAAATTAATAAAGAATGGTATAATATGTTCAAGTTCTCGTATCTACTAAGAACTTCCCTAACATTATTACAGCTTCACATTCTCACCACATGCATTTAATTACGTGCATGATCATAATTATAGTCTATGTGTGATGTTCAAATATTCTTGGTTACTCGTTTATTGTTTAGTTTTCAGTTTTTGTTCATATCACTTGTATAACTTCCTAATTCTGGTTTAAGTTTCTTTCAACAGTTGATGAACCGTATTAAAGTTTTTAAATATCTCACTGAACTTTGGAGTCCACAAGTTGCCCTCCCCCTTCCTTCTTAACTGTGGGTGTTTATGGATTCTACTCAGGCCTTACAACTTCAATTTTATGATTCGTCTTCTTCTGGGCATCACAAATATGGATCAATTCAGAACTAATCATAGACATATTTGCAATTTAGGGGTATTTATTGTTATATAAAATTGTTATATTATTGCAGGTATAATTTTGTATTGTGTGGGTGAACTCGCTCTTGACCATTTTCACCCATATTTTTCCCTGGCAGTGTTATCGCACCCACCGGTCACAAGCACTGTGTAGACACTCTTGGATAGCACAGCTCTGTGTTAGTATAGTGGGGTGTTTTTGTGAACGTTCTGCACTAGTTGACAAAATCTTCTGTAAAGTATGCCAGTCACTAATTGAACTGGGATAGTTGATAAACGGTACTGGTCAATAATTGGAGGCTAATGCTACATGATATTATTGTTGCTTTTTATAATGAATGATTACTACCATTTATAATATGTGACAGGCTCTGCAAAAACCAGGAATTTTGGCAAAAGTGTCAAAGCTGTAAAACAGTAAAAATACTGACTGTGGTCAAATTTGCTAAATTTTTGAATTTTTCACTTCTTATTAAGTACAGTAATTTTTCTATAACTATGCCAAATTCAAAGCTTAAAAAGTTTGTATCACATCAAGTGCACTATTGAAAGAAAATTCTTTTTTTTTTAAACATTTTATTTCTTATCAGCTTATACGGAAATTAGCAATACATAAAGCGTGGGATGTGTGGGAATCCCGTGTGAACAATAGCAAAGTTTTCAGGATTTTCTGGTTACTTGAAAGGTTGGTTACTACAAATAATGGAACCTTTGGTTAATTACTAACTATTGTTCAAGTGATTCTTACCGTACTTTAGAAAAGCCTATTCTTCTTAGTAAGTGGCACACCAGAAACCCACTCCATTTTTACTCACATTTGAATGTCCATAGTAAAAATCCCGTGTACACTATGTTATATGGTTCAAGTTGAGTAATTTTCAATAGGTATCAGGATTTTCAATTATTTAAGCAAATTCCTGGATTTTGCAGAGCCTGTCACATATATCTTTCAATTTTATGTTCACTTTCACAAGTTAGTTAAGTTTAATAATTTGCCATTGAACCATGGTTGAAATCTTTAAAAACGTATGCTTGACTTAGCGTCTTTGTCAAGTATGTATTTAGAACTGCCACAATATTTAAATTACCACTTACATTGTCCAATTGCTTCATATGTTAACGTGGATACCAGAACAATGACTAGTAACATCACACTGTAATAAGAGCATATACAAGCACTGAGATAATTATACTAGCAATGCTTTTTCTCTGACAGCTACGTATCTCTCAAATCACATATAGATAAAGCAGTTGATTCTTTCACACATTAGTAACTATCTATTTGCACCAATACTTGTTTTTAGCAGTTGTTGTCGCGCACACTATCCCAGATGTTAAGTGCGTTGTTGTTTATTCCCGTTGTGCATGTGCGCCAATTGCCTAACTTTGTATTGTTGCGTATATGCGTATTATATGGTTGATCAACACAAAATCCCTGAAAATAGCTATATCAGGACGAGATCAAAGTTTTATAGAAAGTTAAATAGATAATCTGAGTTGTAGAGTAGCAGGTCAATAAAAAATGGAGAGTTATTTATTATTGCAGAGATTAATATCACTTTTATATAAACATGACAATTATAGTAGCAATACATGATAAAAAAATATAAAACCACTTACATGATTTTTTTATGCACTAATTAAGACAGTTTGAAGTGAAATAGTGGTAGACTTGAAAACTGGCTGTAAAGAACTTGTAACTTTGGTATTTCTTAGATCATGAAACACAAAACCAAGTAAATACGTTTTTCTATGATTTTTCTGTTATGTAATCTTTAACTGAAAGAATAATTATGACAATGTTTCGATCACTGAAATGCACACAGCAAGCACAACTTTTAGTTTGAGTGATATACTAAATACTACACTGTGAATTTTTTTTTTCAAAAACAGGTATATATTATATACAAATAATGGTGATGTCATTTGAGATAGTGAATCAACATTATTAACAGGGTGTTTGTGTGTTACCTACAGATAGATGTATATTCTGCTAATATATAATATTTTTCTAACTAATACAATCATCACCAAAATGAGAAAGTGAGAAAGAAATGACATGACCTTCTTTGCCCCAACATGCCCTGAGCAATCATAAGCATCTTTTATAATGCTGAGTCTTCTTGCTTTGGGGATTACCAACCTGGAAACAAATCCAACCTCACCAACCTCTTGTCCATGAAAAATTAATCCTCTTTCCCAAAATTATCCTTGAGTCTTTCTGTCAGCGAAATCACAACATTTTTGGAGGCTAACATCCTCACACACCTGCTTCCTCAGCTCATCTACTTTACTCAATTCCGTAATCTTGGGAACATCCAACTCCTCAATTAACTTCTTATACTTTTGAATCAAGCTCTCATCACCCTCATACTTATCAACCACACACTAACCTTTTCCCTCACACATCTGCAAAGCATCCAACTCTTCACCTAAGACACTGCACACTCACCATCCAATCCCTTCCATAACACCTCTTCATTGTCATACTCCCTGTTCATACCATCACACAATTCATTTGCACTCTCCCTCATGATATCCCTTACAATATCAAGAAACATTGGTTTCACATTAGTAAGTCGTAGTTATCTCGGTGAAACCCCAAGAAGTCCTTCAAGAGTGTCTCTGTGTGTTCATCCATTGACAACAGTACATGTGGATAATACTCAGGTGATACAACAACCACCTTCTGAGCAAAGGACGAACCATTTGCATCAAACTGAACTAAAGCTTCCTTAGCATTATATCTCTTAAACCCAGCCCCATACACTTCATGTACATTGGCAGTGTGTTGCAGCTTAGGTACTACATCATCTGGCACTAATGAGATTTCTGCACCAGTGTCCAGGATTAATTCAGTAGGTACTCCATTTACCATCCCATCAACATGGTACCTTTTCTTGGGATCATTGACAGCTCTTATTCTCTTTTCATTCTGTTTATCCTGACTTGTCTGTTGGCCATTTGTGCATTTGTCTGCAAAGTGACTCTTTTGTTTGTATTTAAAGCAAGTGACATCACTCAATTGTCGTCTACCACCCAATTTAGAATTGTCATCTTGGCCTCCACTATTCTTCATAGTACCCTGCTTATCTTTGTATCAACAGTCCTCAGTCCTGTGACTGGGCCATCTACACTCATGACAATACGGTGCTGACCTAGCCTTACCAGAGTAACCACTATCACGCATTGACCACTAGCACCAAACATATCAGCCAATGCCAATGAATCCTTATCACATTTGAACATGGTGTTGTCAAGATGCAATTGAAATAAATATGGCAAGTCCACCCTACACAAACCCAATGCAATGCACATCTTACAGTCAGAAACAGTGGAACATCCAGCCAGCATTCTGTCTATGTGATATAATCTGGACTTAAACCAGACTCTATAATGTCAGCCTCCTCTTTCGACATTTTTGCCAAACAAACCAGCTCATTTCCTTTGGATGGATATTTTTTTTCAAACATTGAAATGTATCAGTTGTTGTTTCCTCATAAATCAGATATTGAAACACTCTTTGTTGAATCTATAACATCTGTTTTGTTCTGTTAAAAACATTAAAGGTTCAGGATAAGTATATACACTTAAAAATGGATTTCTGTATTGGCAAAAAAAAATGCATTTGTATGCCTAGTCATGGTGGCCAAAGATCTGTGCATACAGTCTCTGGACAGATCCTAAAATCTTCTGTATGTTATAGTTTGTTTTTCAGTTTATTCTTTTTCCAGGAAGTACCTACTTGCTAGAGGCTGAATACTGAAGTTTTTTCTATTAGCTATATAGACTGTTGGTGAGTTGATGTGAAGTGACCCATTGAGAAATAATTTTAGACCCATCCATTCAAGAACACAGCGGAGTAACACTATTGCATATGTCAGTAATAGATGGTCATCTTGTGATTGTTCAGTATCTAATAGAGATAGTGGATGTGATTATGTTTACCAGACTATGACGAAAGCACTCCCCTTTACTATATGGCTTTAAATCATGATCTCCCATGAATACTTTCATATCATGTGCTTCTTACTGCCAAAATGCTGATCAGAGAACTTTATACTTAGGGCATCAGCAGACATTTCATTACACAGGGTCATGACTTTGACCTCTGACCTTCTTATTTTGCCATAAGTATCAAAGTTTAAATTAGTAATATTAACTAGCTATAATAAACTCACACACTAACATTCAATGTGGATTAATATTTCAATTATCTTTCAAATAAAGTTGTCCAGTCTGCTAAAAAATTAACAGCTAACTTGTTTTATACTGCACTTCTTATAAAGAAAGAAATTTATTTGAGTATTTGGGCCACTGATGATGCATTACAGCACTTTTCTCTCCCAAGTTTATTTCAAGCATTTCAAGCCAAACCAAACTTGAATGACAAAAGATTGCTTAAATTACCACCAATACTGTGCAACAGGTCATCCTCTACAGAGGAGAGAAGTTTGAGGTGAATACAATGGTCACAAATCATAGATATCCACAATTGCAAAAGTTGGCAGTTCTGAATAATGGAATTAAAAGTCACTTCATTGAAAGGTTGCACTTACCTTATCAGCTTGAAAGTAGCATCCCAACTGTGGTTCTATTACTCTTCTGATTAGAAACATCACATTACTCGTAGGTGTTAATTCAACTATTTCCAATAGTGATTGACTGTACATTTAATATTACTTCTAGTTTCAACAATTTCTTTGCTTCATTACAAACACTATAACCTGAACCAAAATCTTTATACACAGAATTCACAATAGTTATAGGTTGAAAAATTAGGGAATAAGGGAATTGCATTAAAAGGAGGATTTTGAAAATTGAGCCCTATTTGATGCAACTAGTTAATATTCTAACAATTTTTTATAACCAAGTAATATAGGTGTCCAAATTTTCTGCAACTAATACTGTGATGGAAAAAATACTTGGTAGCACATATGGAAGGCCTTAGTGGACAATTATCACAGACTTGTCAATCAATACACATTTTTTTGCTTGATATGAAGTATATTTTGCTTGATATGAAGTATATTTTGCTTGATATGAAGTATGTTTTTGCTTCAATGTCAACAATTTGGCTGGATATTTTAGTATAATAAGGTGATGGTAAGTTAATCACTCGCTTCTCAGCAGCGTTGCATTGAAGTGCGGGTGAGGGGGGAGGGGAAGCATTCGCCTCTCAATATATTCACTGCCACAATCACAAAGAAATTACTGTTTTAAAGTTATCACAATGGTATAATACCATTCTAATTCTAGTTGGTGTCTTAAATTCGACTTAAGTGAGTCAAAATTTGAAATTTTAATCAAAATCTGTACACTGTTTCTGTGGCCAAACACATAATAGTGTTCTATTTGACGTGGCTCTTCTAATCAAGGAAATAGAATATGAACTAGACATACTACTACTAGCCAGTACATATACTGACACACCGTGGCATCATTTCTCACATTTCTATTCTCCTCCCTTTCCCCATTCCTCTATTCTCTTCTCCTCCTTATCACTTCTCTTTCTAGTGTCCATGTGTTCCTCAAAGAGGGTAGCTACAATAATACAGACATCCACAAACACTTCTGATGAATTGAATGATATTTCGACATGATCCTGACAGGATGTTCTCTACAATAACATGAATAGTAACTGTAAATAATCATGTGGTTGTAGAGATACCTACTGCTAGCTAGATACACTATTTTTAGCTAAGAACATTATGAACATTACACAACCAATGTAGCTAGCTAGCAAGATATTGTAATATTTATAACATGCGCAACAGTTAAATTTTACATGCAACCTTTTTTTGTATTAATTACCTAGCTAGCTAACTAACAAATCACTGGGAGAAATCTTCTATTAGAAGGTTCAGATCCATTGGAAAACCTTGGAATCATCCGGACAAATAGAAGGATTTAGTGTAATGAAGGCAACTAGAGTATTGTTCAAGAGGATCAATGACTTCACTCTTGTGGCAGTTGAGCAAAGTGAGGCTGCTACCCTTTGCCTGAGAACACTAAATAATTTAAATACCAATATTCTAACCATTAGAATTATTGCAATATCCCATGACTCAGGACAGTAAGCAGAGAATGTCCACAGAGGCTTGACACTAAGCTTCTTACCCTTCTTTCCACCCTTGACTGACAAAAAGAAAACCCATTACCTCAAAAGTTCCAGAATAATATTTGGTAAGGTTGTAGTACCCAAAGATGTATACAAACAATTTCTTCTTAGCTCTGTTTTGTTAGGTTACTAGGCCTCATTGTTTAATATCAAGACTTGTTTGGCTAGAGTACATAACATGAATTGTTTTTTTTTATTTGTTAATTTTTCTCATTGCCAGGAGAAAGTTTCTATAATTAGACACCATTAAAACCACAATTTCATGTATGCACTTTCCTTAAAACAATCATACACAAGTGTAGGAGTGGGACAAAGGTTACGTGCCTAAAATTCTCTCAAATTTCATGCCTCATGTCATAATACCACTAATAAGATAGGTTAAAAAGAAATGGAATTATTATTGCTAGACACACATGTTCTTGTGAATATTGAAGTAATGATCGGTCATTGTAGATTTCATATACTTATTTTGAGGAGGTGAATAGAACAGATCTTGTTGCAGGGGTTGCTAAATTATGTCCAAAATTGAACCTAATGATATCTCCCAATTCTCAAGTTTGTGCCAGACATAAAATGCTCAAAAATGCTCTACATAATTGATAAGCAGGAAATATGGATATGATTTAGAAGACACCATTGTAGTAATAATAACAAAGTTAAATACTGTTATTACAGTGCTACAGAGGTTTCTAGCTAATTGTCTAAAGCTCCGGCTGAATTTTTAAACTGTTTTTAGGAAAACAAAACACACTCAGTTGCTGCTGCTCCTGATGGCTGAATAAGAAGAGCAGTTTTGCATCCTTAAGACCAGTTAGGTAGTTGATGAAAATGGTTTATTTACAAGCTCAACTGACACACCATCACTTTTGGCAGAGTATGAAGGAAGTTCACTCTTAAGCCCTTTGAAATGGTCACCTGAACTGAGTAAAAAAATATTTTCAAATTGAGGGTTTCATTCTTCAATCCCTTTATGATTAAAAAAGTGGGCACATTTGAAGACTTGAACAATTGACTTTAATTTATCTCCTAGTTTAGCTTAATAATACTTATAAGTGGGTCCAACACAAGTTCAGCACAGTCTAGCCAATTGTTATTGTTGGATAGAAGCAGTAGTCAAGCTTACACTTCATTAAATCACAATTAACTTTATCATGCACAGAAAAACAGGATAAGTAATAGCACAGGAAGTAATCAGCCTAAAGAATAATAACAATTCTCATTAAATTTCTTTATATTTATAATACCGGCATTATTCTTAATACTTTAACTCTTCTATAATGCTCAAACATGGTGGCCAATATAGCAATCCTTTTTTGGTTGTAAACCTAAAATTCCTACTGGGTTCATAAGTATACAACATAAGACACTGCAATTGGAGGATGATGCCCCCAACATCTCTATTGGTGTATGGAGGGAGGCAATTGCTGCCCAACTGTCCCCCCTTCTCACCCGCCTTCTCCCTGGAGTGGATGCAGTTAGACACAGGGAAGATGAAGGAAAGAGTAAGTCTCTTGGGTTTTCCAATGGTAGTATGGAACCACACCTGACCAGAGAATGGCCAGGATGTCTTCCAGCTGCAGTTTTAATCAGCATCTGTACCAAATTATATGCAATTTTCAAATGAGTAGCTAAGACTGTAAGTCTTGACTATAATTTTTTAAATATTTTTTTAACAAGACTTACAGTAGGACTACTAGCTGGTCAACTTTGATACACATTTTTGATAGTTCAAAGCTGTTGAAACTCTTTACAAGATTACTAGACAATAATGGAACAACACATCAGCAACAACAACAACATCAGCACCAACACATCAACAACAACAACATCAGCAACATTAACAACATCAGCAACAATAACAACATCAGCACCAACACATCAACAACAACAACTGTCAACATCAGCAACAACAACAACATCAGCTCCAACACATCAATAACAGCAACTGTTCTTTCAGGATGCAAACATGAGCTAACCAATCAATGATGATGGAAGCGGGTGTTACACATTACTAGTATAGAAAAGTTGTTAAAATACTCCACAATAGCATAATGATACTGCTCATACTACTAATACATACAAAATCACAAGGTCTTTCAATTATAATAATAGCAAATTTTCTCGTTTTAACAGCCAATATTGTCAATTAAAACTTAAACCGACGTTTCGACCCTCTTCAGGGGTCAACTGAGGTCGAATTATATTATGTTATGTTATATAATATAATATATCAATATAATATATATACAGATATATATTATATATTTAGTGTAGTTTACACACTTTGAACTGAGCACAGGCCTCCCAGATTTATGGCTTGGGGAGGGGGGGGGGTGGGGGGAGAGGGGCACTGAGGCACACAGCATGTTCATTTATTACACCTTGTAATTGAATCAATTCTATAATAATAATACAAGCTGCTTATCACAATATCGCTATAACTACAGAACACAGTTGGTATTTACTGCAGTCATTATGGATAACAGTTTGGCTTCTTGGATAAAGAGAGAAGAATTGATGGTCCCGATATAAGTGGAACACCTTTATGATGCCATTTTGATGCATATTCATGTAAAGATAAAAGCAGACAACACTGAACTGACTGACATTGCTGAAGAATTCATAGTTTCGACTTCTTGTCAAAATCATAATTTTAAACTTTTCCATCATATAATATTCCATTCAATTTTCACTGAGTTACATTTTATAAACTGTTTTACTCATTTCAGATATATTAAAAATAATTTATTGCATATTTAACTGGAGCTGGCTTTGGTATGTACAACCCAGCATCTTTATAAGGAATAAAATATAATTTCATCTCTTACATTCGCTTATTTGTTTTTATCACTATAGGAACTGATGCTGACATTATTTGCAAGTTGTATATATTGTATGTACTATTTTTTGAACCTCAATAAACTGCAAATTATTGAGCGTCAATGATAAAATTAAAATGATTTTTGAAATTCATTGTATAATGACATGGTGACGTTGTAGACTAGAAAAGAATGATTGTGTCTTGTTCTCTGTGGGAATGGCCACTGGACTATGCTAGAGTTGACCACTACTAGAATTGAATAGACAGACACGTTGTAGTCTATCATTTTGTTGATGTATGTGAATATTGTACTTGTAACATCTGTGAGAGGCTTTGAGTATTGGAAATGTGTGTGGGTTTTAGTTACATTAAAATGATACTATAAATCTTAACAAACCCTTGTTTGGTATCCACTAATTGATTTTATCTATTAATAGATTAACTGTGTTACATTATTAACTCTTTGACTCCTAAAAGGTAGGGATTAATCATCTTATGACCAATGAATACAATTGTAAAACAACCTTTCATACAATTAATTAACCACAAATATCTCATTACTATTATTTACATGGAAGGAGTCTTAATTTTTTAATTTCTGAGTGTTTGCCAGTTATGAGGATATGTAAACCATTTATATTAATGTTTTTACTGTCAACTTAAGAAAACAATGTTCCTACATGGACAAATGTCCAGAGCCTGCCATGCCCATTTTTCGCATTATTTTGACTATCATTAAATTTAATAAAAAAATATTTTCATAATTTTGACTTAATTAATTACAATTATTAGTATTCATGTATATAGTCAAGAACATATAAATTTGATGCATTTAATTAATCAGATGCCAAATACATGTTTTTACATGCCTTTGGGACCCCCACCCTTACTCCCCCCATAGTATTCAATGAGTTAAGGTTCCAACAGTTGAATGTAATGTATAGAATTAGACTCAGTGGTTACAGATATGCAATTACAATGTTATGTAGTTCTAATTTATCTACTACTGTTATAAAACTTAACAATGATGTGATGTTTATTAATTGTAAACAGGTTCCTCATGTTTGACAGCTTCATAGCGAGAAGTGGACTCTCCAACTGTAACTTGTCCATAAGCTGCACATTCCTCCATCTCCATTGTGGTAGACCTGCCATAATAACATTTTATATTTTCTCATGATATATGAATTGTTTTGGTAATACTATAAAATTGACAGCAGGAATTGATTTTTCTTGTAATTATGGAACATTATTCTTAAAGTTATTTTAATTCTGTTACAACAGTCTAATGCTTCATACAATATATTTGATTCAACCCTTATTGAGTTCTGATGACTGACTGACTGACACTGACTGACTGACATACAACTCTCATGGATACCTGTGTCTATGTAGATAATGTGAGACTGAAATTGAAGTAGTTATTGAATTCCAGTTTAAATTATTTTATGTGCAAAGTAGTTAAAACAACTATAAGATATAGCATATACTATAATATGTGTGATAAAAATGGAATGTATGTTTGAATATTAGAAGTATTTCTAGACAATGTAAGTGAAATCCACAATGGTGGTTACATTTGGACTAACTTAGTGCGTATGTTTATGCTATTTCTAGTGTTATATGATAATTAACAGCAGCAAAAACAACAGTAAATCTGAATTTGTGACATCTTACTTTTCATTACTGTTTCTTGTTCTCCAGCAATATATTCCAATTCCAATTATTACAAATAATGTGCAGAATGCCATAGTGACCACCATAGTTACCACTATGGCAACAGCTAGACCTGAGTACACATGTTAATATCAAGTATTGCTCTAGTAATATTTTTACATTAAAACTGATTCTGAGAATAAACCTAAATACTGAAGATGTATGCATATTAAATTTTATGAAAAACTACACAAAAACATGTCAGGCTTGATCATGCACGTATAAAAAGAAAAAGCAATTAATTTTAGCTACCTACGCCCATACCTTGAGCATAAAAATGGCAGTAGCTTATACTTAATTAAAGGAATCTGGTTAAGAAAGTAAACTTAAAGAAGGACATACCACAAAAATATATTTGTTTTAAACGGAAATCATTATAGCATTGTAATGATCTGCAACAATATCGTACTTAACATGAAGAAAATAAATCTATAGCAAGACATTCCTCTAATATTGACTGTATTTAGTAACTTAGCCAACTGATTAATATTTCTCGCGTTAAATCATTATTCACTTATTTTATCACATTATTGATAAATTTAATAGAGAGGGATAGCATTGCAACAGCTTGCACTCTCGATATTGAAAGCAATTACTTGAAATTCCTTGCTGTTGACCACTTCCAGGTACAGTAGATAAAACGAGTGGACCATAACTAGTCCTATATCCTGATACTGATATTCCATTAACTATTGATATAGCAGACACTTCTATAATGTATTGTCTGTCAGTCACTAATGGAATTATAACTGAAGAAATGGAAGAGGGAACAGTTACCATCATTTCTTGATTGTTGTGTGTCTCTCTATAGTAAAGTACAATATTAGACACTCCTACGAGTTCAGTGTTGCTCCAAGATACTTGAATAGAAGTAGAACTGAGAAATCTGACTGTGACATTTTGCAGTTTTGCTATAATTAATAATACAAAGAATTCTGAACAAGTGATATTTGCAGTTCTGCTTGTATCATTGAAATTATTATAACAGTAGTTTTAAAAATATTTTCCCACTGAAGTGGCCAAGCTTATGATTGAATTTATATAATGCATTTCAAAATATTTTGCTGAAATTTCACAGCTTTATAATCAATCTCTCATCTAAGTATAACTATGTTTATTACCTACATTAATAACTACTTGCTATTGAATTTATGTCACATTCAACATGCCATGTATATACATGTTTAAAAAAAAAATCTGTCGAGTATTCACTGCCTTACCTGGTCTACTAAGAGTAGTAATATTAGGTGCAGTAACTGCTGGTCCCTCTCCACCTCCAGTAGTGGCAGAGACTGTTATGTCAGACACCAGTGTGTTAGGAGTGAGGTTAGGGATAGAGAAGTTGGTATTGTTAGTAGTTTGTAGCAATTGAAGAGTTCTATTAATGGTGTATTGGATAGTATAGTGTACAAGAATTCCATTAAGTGGTTCAGGTTCTTTCCAGGAAATATTTACACTAGACAATGCAGCTGCTACTGATATGTCATGAACCACAGTTGGACCTGTTCACAATTTAATAAGAAGCACATTTTTGAATGAAAATTCTGACAGTATCAGGGGTAGATAATTGAAATTCTGATATGTTGGAGGTACTATATTATGTTGTGTATGGATGGATGGCATGTGGTACCTTAACTGTAAGTGAATGTGCTGGTTTTTCTTCTAAAACTTTGATTTTTAGGCTTTCCCTCACTTTATCTGATACTATACAGCTATAAGCAAGGCTTATATTTTAAGAGCTACTAGTAGTAGATTATTTATAAAAGAAGCTAAAATTAGTATGGTAAGTAATTTTATATATGGTGTTATCTTAGGCTTGCCCTCAGTTTCTATACATACTACGGCTATAAACAAGACTTACTTTTAAAATTAGCTAATTACTAAAAATGGTTCTTGGACAGCAAAAAGGAAGCAAAATGGGTGACTAGAGAAGCAACGTAGGTCATTTAATTGAGCAAAACAAAAAAACTGCAAAATAGGAATAAAAAGCGAGTGTCCAGGCCTCATTCAGACTTCACTAACATACTTACAGATTGCAGTTGTCCATTTCAGTAATAACATGATGAAGACATATATACATGTATTACTAAATAATATTAAACAGCTTGTTTCACATAAAAAAACACTTACTATCTTCAGAAGTTCTGATAATACCACTAGCTCTAGACAAAGGTCCATTATTAACACTGTTGACTCCAGCTGCAGTGAAGGTGTACTGAGTGAAGGGCTTGAGGCCAGTAATTAGATGAGTGGTAGCATTAGACTGTGTATTGATTAATAGGTTTCTATTAGTTCCTTCTCCATACTGAATTATGTAACTAGTGATGACTCCATTTCTCTCTGAAACATCTATCTCTGTCCAGTTGAGAGTAATACTAGTAGACATTATTAAACTAGCAGTAGGTATTCCAGGACTACCAGAAGGAACTAAAATAGAAGTTTTAAACAAATTACACAATTTATTATTATTTTTATTATTATTATTATTATTATTATAATATTATTATTATTATTATTATTATTATTATTATTATTATTATTATTATTATTATATTATTATTATTATTATTATTATTATTATTATAATTATTATTATTATTATTATTATTATTATTATTATTATTATCATTATCTATGTAACCCAGAAAGTTTTTTACATTACTATAAATAAATACAATATATTTCAGTTTATTTGACTTCAAACAAAATATTTTTAGCTTACAATTTTATTCTAAAGAAACAAATGACAAGAAAAATCTCAAATTTTTTTCGAAGTGTATAATTCCTTCAGTTTATCTTTCAACATAATGGTACTTAATTGACATAATAAAGATATAGCATACTAAAATAATTCATTATATTTGATTATGTATTGCAATTCTCTATAGATTTACATTTTTCTGCTGTTGTAATATTAATACTAGAGAAAGGTCCAATACCCACACTGTTGACTCCAGCTACAGTGAAGGTGTGCTGAGTGAATGGCTTGAGGCCAGTAATTAGATATAAAAGAAGCTAAAATTAGTATGGTAAGTAATTTTATATATGGTGTTATCTTAGGCTTGCCCTCAGTTTCTATACATACTACGGCTGTAAACAAGACTTACTTTTAAAATTAGCTAATTACTAAAAACGGTTCTTGGACAGCAAAAAGGAAGCAAAATGGGTGGCTAGAGAAGCAACGTAGGTCATTTAATTGAGCAAAACAAAAAAACTGCAAAATAGGAATAAAAAGCAAGGTGTCCAGGCCTCATTCAGACTTCACTAACATACTTACAGATTGCAGTTGTCCATTTTATTAATAACATGATGAAGACATATATACATGTATTACTAAATAATATTAAACAGCTTGTTTCACATCAAAAAACACTTACTATCTTCAGAAGTTCTGATAATACCACTAGCTCTAGACAAAGGTCCAGTATTAACACTGTTGACTCCAGCTACAGTGAAGGTGTACTGAGTGAAGGGCTTGAGGCCAGTAATTAGATGGGTGGTAGCATTAGACTGTGTATTGATTAATATGTTTCTATTAGTTCCTTCTCCATACTGAATTATGTAACTAGTGATGACTCCATTTCTCTCTGAAACATCTATTTCTGTCCAGTTGAGAGTAATACTAGTAGACATTATTAAACTAGCAGTAGGTATTCCAGGACTACCAGAAGGAACTAAAATAGAAGTTTTAAACAAATTACACAATTTATTATTATTATATTATTATTATTATTATTATTATTATTATTATTATTATTATTATATTATTATTATAATTATTATTATTATTATTATTATTATTATTATTATTATTATTATTATTATTATTATTATTATAATAATAATTATTATATTATTATTATTATTATTATTATTATGTAATAACATGATGAAGACATATATACATGTATTAGCCAAAAAAATCAATTATTCATTTGGAGGCTAATGAGAAATGTAATCTCAATCTATTTGATTACATTTATTAATTGTTAAGAGATTATGGACTATTTATTTTTTTCCCCCATGTACTCACTGATAGGACAATTGTGGCATTCTTCCATTCCAAATATCGTATAGGACAGTCCCTGGCGATCTCCACAGCACTCCTCCATTGTTGCAGCCCGTAATCTACCAATACATCTACGCCCAGGGAAGCAGCCTAGCTGAGAAGTGACAACTTACAAACAACAGCAAACAACACCAACAAAACAACAACAACAACAACAGCTGACTGTCAATCACTGGTCGTGTGATCAGTCGGCACTACTGGAAGTTCTCTTACGTGAAGGCAGGAGAGAGATAAGGACACTGAGGCAGCCAATTATCAAGATGACTGCCTTAGCCATTGCACCTCCACAACTGAAACACACTAAGACTGCTAGCTACAACTTTCAAACAAGTGAACTAGCAAGTGTCATGAATGCAATAAATATCTATACCTGTTTTGACATAAATGGAGTTTTCAAACGGTCTGTAGGGAGTGGTTTGTTATGGGTAGAGTTGTATATAGCACCCCTACCAAACCATTCACAGTTATTACAAGAAGGGTCTAATTCAGACACAACACATAGCCTAAGCAATTTATATGAGTCTATTTATGTGGCCTTATGCATTTTTCAAGTTCAGATGTGTATCTAGCACCCCTACCAAACCATTCACAGTTATTACAAGAAGGGTCTAATTCAGACACAACACATAGCCTAAGCAATTTATATGAGTCTATTTATGTGGCTTTAGGCATTTTTCAAGTTCAGATGTGTATCTATTGGGTATATACTCAAAGGGGTTACAAAGATCAGCTCAATGAGGTTAATATTATAATCAAATAACTTGAAGTTTTTTGATGGGTAGCCTATGAGCTTGCAGAAGACATTGATTTCTGTTGACATTCAGTAATAAGTTAACAAGTGATGTATATGAAACCTGGCATTTTTAAAAAGTATAGTTTGCCTTAATAATAAGTGGAAGTAGATAAAAGTGACCCTTCATCTCTGATGTAGTCATGCCTCTCCTTCCTGACAGAGAGTGTTGGTGCAAATTAGACCATCACAAGGTCAACCCTGTCTTTTGCTGAGACTATACACTTTGTCAGTTTATAACAATACATACTTTGTTTAGATCTAGGAAGTACGCATCTAAGACTAAACAAGTTACATTTAGCACTTGATTTCCAAGGACCACAATAAGGGTTGCACTATTTTTACATGCTGTAGTTTTGTGTACAGATCTCATGTAATGATAAGCACAAGTCATCTTTTTATCAGATTTAAGTTTTTCAACCTGGTTATTGTAGAATTTCTAGCTATAGGCTGGCTCACTCGCCATTTGTTCTCAAGCACACCACTAATTTATAATCTAGTTAGTTTGTGTACAGATCTCATGCAATGATAAGCACAAGTCATCTTTTTATCAGATTTAAGTTTTTCAACCTGGTTATTGTAGAATTTCTAGCTATAGGCTGGCTCACTCGCCATTTGTTCTCAAGTACACCACTAATTTATAATCTATTTAGTTTTGACCTAAACACAATTTGGGCTGTGTGGATCTGCAATTCAGGGTAGTAGAATTAGGTCTCACTGTAAGTAGTTTTGATGCTGCTACCAGGGGATACTCTGGCAGCTACTCTGCACAAATACCTGTAAGATCAAATTCTTATACTGAAAGGCATCATACAATAACTCCAAAGTGTCACTGTCTGGGTTGGCAGTACAAGTCTCCCCACACTTCTGGCACAGCTGGTTAGTAGAAGCTGCCACCAGACTTCTGTAGCAAGTGATGTAATGTTCCTTACTGTAGCTACCCACAAGCTTTCCCTTGAGATTGTCAGGAGGTAGGTTGATTAAACATTGTAGAAGCATACACACAAGGACTAGTAGACATATACAGAGTGCTTTGGCATGAGCAGCTTGGTCTTTACAAGTTTATGACCTCATGAATGAAGTACTAATAAATTAAGTACTCTTGACTTTAGCTAATGTGTTTTGTGAATGCATGAATGCAATGAATTTAATGTGTACTGTTTGCATGAATGGATAAGTTTAATGTGTTCTGTTGCACTTGGTGCTGTGGAGTGATGTTGAATTATTATTATTGAAGTCCAGCATTCCATACATAATCTGTTTATACACTGAGAGATGTGGGATGAACATGCAGCACTTGTCAGACAAATAGCAAACATCAATGGCTACATTCATATCACAAGCTGCACAAATATACAAGACCTCAGTAGTTAAGATTCACTTTACGAGCTTGCTGTCCTTTGTCGCTGTTACATAAAGTTCCCTGGAAATTCCTTTCCTTTTATGGGGTGCCAAATGAGACAAAATGCCACTCATGTCTCTCTTCATGGTTAAAGTGTCCCTGCATCACTTTTTTGTGTTTCTCCACTTTTTTTCTAGTGTCGCTTCACTTCTTTTTAGTGCCTCTCCATACCTTTATAGTCTTTTCATACTTAAACTTAAGCTCCTTTGTATATTGGAGCTCCTATACGCATATAGAGGAGTTCCTATATTATATACATAGGAGCTCCTATATACGTATATAGGAGCTCCTATATACGTCTCTTATATACGTATATAGAAGCTCCTGTATCACTACATATGTATGAACTCCTACATGTATTTATACAGGGGCATAGAAGGGGGGGGGGGGGGGGGAACAATTGCCTTTACATTTTTGGGCAAGGGGACATTGCCCCCCCCCCCTCTTTTGGGCCCTTTACATGATTATGACAGAGCTGCATTTAAAACAAAATAACGATTTAACAGTAAACTTTAACTTAAACAGCTGCATAGCAACAGAATGAACTAGTTATAGCTATATGCATCGATGAAGGTAATAGTTGTTCAATTTTTTAACCTATTTAGCTGACAGAGTGAAATTTATATACACTTTTCTTCCTTATTTTAATTTTTAATTGCCAGCAATATCCACTACAATATAGCTAGTACTTTTAGCACATAAGTGGAGTCACAGTCGTTAAGAGATTCAGTCCTTTTTATAGGTCCTGCCGGATTATGCTAGCATTTTTTCTGGAATAATAGACATGAAACTGCATGGTGGAATGATTCTATAATAAGGGTATTTATGAGAATATAAAGGGAAAATGATAATAAACAGTTCATATAATTATAAAAATAATCAATAGCGCTTTTTTTTTTCTCTTTTTTTTTCTTACACAACCTACAAGGGCATAAACATTTAGAAATGTGGTTATAAGGTAGATCTTCATTACTTGATTAAAGCAGCTGGGTTTGTGTTGGCCACTTGGTTATTGTTCTTCCAAAAATTAAAAGAAGTTTGAAATACTGGGAGAGCTGTCAGCTCAGGCTCAGAGTCAGCAGGTCATCTGGAGAATTATGCTAAACGGTTCCTTGAACTTTTGAAGCTGTAGCAGAGCATGTTTTCTCCATTCTTTGAACATTTTTATGGGGATGTTTGAGGTTTTCACTGAAAGAGTAGCTTTAACAATAATATAGTGAATCCTCAATATTGAGTAATTCAGTATAACTTTACTCCTTCATTTCATAACGTACCAACTTTTTATGGCTACTGCAGTTGTCACTATTTCACTTATTGGAATAATAAGAGAACAATAAGAACATTTATAGAATAATCTACTATTCTTTTGCACATTTTTTGGAATAAAAAAAGAATAATTCTAAAAATTTTGAGCATAATCCGGCAGGTCCTAGTCTTTTTTCAGCACAAGGTAGCTATCTAAGTAAATAGTATAAGTGAAGACAGATTGGAGACACTAATAAAATTATAGTTCAGTCTATGTACATGTCATGAAATGATAATGGAACAACACACACCTCTATAATGCTTAAATGGTAGAAATAATTTTCAACAGGATCAGTTGCAGTGGAGTTTATGCAAGTTTTGGTAGTAATGTCGATTAGGGGTAAGGATTGAAATTAGCTATATACTTTCTGACCTGGTGGCTTCAAATGATGCAGATTTGCAATAGACATAGCTATAGCTATATTTTTAATCTCTACCAATTGGGTATATTGATTTGTAAGAATTCTATATATTCATCCAGCATACCAAAGAACATTTTATGCAGCTTGTTAACACGTGGGATAGACCTAAATTTTTTCAAATAGCTATGCCTATGTTTAATTGCTATCTTTATACACTGAGCATTATAGCCAGCTCTTACCCAATTAGCTAGCTCTGCTTTTTTGTTCAATAGCTAACACTTAAACTAGAGCTTTATTTAAGATCTAATTAAAAAAATATGATTCTATGTATACCCTAGAAAACCCTGTGTTACAGGTATTACACATTGCTAGCTAGCTTGTTAGCTAAAGAGTGAAATATGTTCATCCAAATTATTTTTTTACAAGTGCCAAGCACTTAGCTACCCATCAGCAGATATGAATGAGAACATCTCGGGAAAGATTAAAACAACTTTAAATCTAGCTATATACAAGTATACCCCATATTTCTCTGCCATGGCCATACTACTAAATTATTGAAATTCAAACAGTCAATAAAAATCACAAGTTAGCTCCCCTCTTAGCAATGATTTCATGGATTTTAACTTTATGAGTAGCTAGCTAGATAACAACAATTAAAAAAATCACCAATAAAAATGATAATTACATGGCGGCAAAAGTGGTTTAAAGTTGGGAGGAGGGAGGCTCAACTGTAAAATCAACTACAGAAACATTAGGTTACACTACACTCAGATTCATCTAAGCTGTGTCACTCATATGTATATAGGAGCTCCTATACATGTATATAGGAGGTTCCTATACATGTATATAGGAGCTCCTATTATGTATATAGGAGCTCCTATACATGTATATAGGAGGTTCCTATACATGTATATAGGAGCTCCTATATACATATATAGGAGCTTAAGTTTAAGTATAAAGAGACAAAAAAATGTGGAGAGGCACTAAAAAAGAAGTGGAGCGACACTAGAAAAAAGAGGAGAGACATAATAAAGTGATGCAGGCCCAAAAGAAGTGATGCAGGGACACTTTAACCATGGAGAGAGACATGAGTGGCATTTTGTCTCATTTGGCACCCCATATCCTTTAGCACTGAATTGACCCTAAATGTATTTCATGCATATTACAGACAACAATTAAATAGTTTGTTTTCTCCATCTTAAACTTTAGTGTAATCCAGGCAAATCAAGAGGTTATCATTGACTCTGACATGGATCCTGCAAAATACTAAGCAAGCAGCTAAACTCAAGTGGCCTAACTTGAAGAGCAGGAGGCTTCTCTGCAAGTTTTGTTTCTTTCATGAAAAGGTACGAGGAACCTCTAACATTCACTCCTTCTTTATCCAGAGAGCATCATGCATATGTACCTTCTCAAAACAACAAAATGTCTTTCAAGCCAATCGTCATGGACTGCAGTGTTATGAAGAGTCCCTTAAGAAATTGGGGAGACGCAAGTGGGGCATTAATAACTGAATTTTTAGAAAACTTTGATTAAAAGTCTCGCGTAGCCCATTTCTGCGACGCGCGATAAAATGACCCGTTCAAAATGGGTAAAGTATCCCCTTGTCGGCGTGTAGTACGCTACCGAAAGATATAGACGCTTTGGTAGAAGAAGTCTACTACAGTCTCGAAGTGAAATGATTACTTTAAGGCTCATTGTTATGTTTGCGTTAGTGCTAAGTACAGGTAAGAGTCCAATTAGTTAGAACTATTTACATTATATATTCTGATACATTTAGCTACTTTAGCTATTATAATGGTATTGTTTTGGTATGAAGATTCCAGACATAGTAAAAGAACTTGAAATATTGGTTTCAGTTTTATTTTTATCAGAAGATTTCATATAAAAGAATTGACTAATATGTAGTTTTAGTAAACTTTTGTGGTTTCTCTAATTCTTCAATATAGTACTTGACATCATCTTCCTTCTCCCTATAGAAAGATTGGTTGCAATAAAATTGCTTTGCTATTTTTTAGTTTTTTTATCCACTGTACTTGTTGTTTTAGTTTTAATGGAATTCACTGTCTCTAAATAATTTAGTTTCTACAGCTTAGTTTCTTTTTACCAAAATGAAACCATTCCAAAACGATGGGGTTTTAGGACTAGTATTTAAAACAATAATTTTTTTAAAATTTATTCTGCTTCTACTGCAGCACAACATTCCCAAGACTGGAAGAGAAAGTTTTATTATATCCTCCAAGATATATTCTACTTGCTCTGGACAAGATGCTCAGCTTTGGTTCTGTGCTTCTATAAAATTGGATAAAGATCAAGAATTTCTTAATGGTGTGGATCCTGAGTTAGACGACATAAACATCTCTGTCAATTTAACCAATTTCAAACTTCCAAGTAAAGAAAAATATATCTGTAAGATTGGTTTTCAGACGTATATTTTTGGAGATCTACTTCTTCTAAACTTAAGTAAGAATGATATAGCAGCTTTAGAATGAGGAATAACTAATAATTTACTGTTTTACATTTTATATATATAGCTGGCACTAACTTGGATGTCACAGACTTCATAAATAATGATTTCATGGCTACCATTTATAAAAGTTTCTTCAGAGAATCAGGCATAACTACATAATGGAGCTTTAATCCAACCAAACTATCATATACAACAAGATCTGACAAATCTCCTCAGAAAGAGTTCAAAATAGAGAGCCTTTACCCTCTACTGAGCAAAGCCCTATTAGCTGTTCTTCACCTACCAAGATCTCTAGTGATGAATTCAATAAGTATTGATTCAGTAAAGGAAAAGATGTTTGGACCAAAAACGTCAATAGAGCCAAGTATGACATTAAATTAATATTTTATATTGCATATTTTTTTTTGTCATTTTGATATCAGTCCCCAAAAGAAAAATTTCAAATTTTGAGCCTACAATATTTTTTAGTTCTGATATTATAGAAGTTTTTAAATATTTATTTTGTGTTAGTAGACAAAATCAGAAGTTTTACCAAGTATAATAAACATAATGAGAGAAACAGACTTTTCAAGATGCATGGTAAGCAAATTATTATGTATATGTATGTAACAACTAGGAAACGAGCCCAGGCTCATATTAGTCTAATTCTATATGAGTATTGCTGTAAATTAAAAATGTATAAATTTAATATCACATGCATTATTTTAATTGGTAAAAATTATTTTAAATTGTAACCATATAAAATGGCTTCATACTCTAAGTATTTTTAAGATTTTCATTAATCCTCAGCATGCAAGCACGAGAGGGTTTTAGTTGTCTTTTTATCTGTTTTTAATCTATGTATTTGTCTGTCACACTCTATTTTGTAAATATTACAGATGATTATTACTGAACTAAGTATGAACTTAACCAAACGACAATTAAGTATTACTTTTAAAAATTTCGGGCCTATTTTTTTTGAAATTACAAATCTGTGAGGTCTGCGTAAAATACTATATTTTGTGAATAACCACCCTTAGTTCACTTGAGCAAATAATTTCTTCCATCTTGAGGTAGTTATGCTTTATGTTAGCTTTGTGCTAAGTAGTATATTGAGTGTTGAGATTGGAATTATGCTTTGACACTACCAGTCACTGGTAGTGTCAAAGCAGTGAGTGTCCCCTACACTACTCCAGCATTGACATACACAACTTTTATAGCATCGCATATTATATTGTCTGGTTAGGTCCGTGCAGAATGAAATTGTTCTCTAGGTCTGAGATTGATTTTGTAGTAGTTAATAAGTTATAGTAGCACTGAAGGTTCACATTATTTGTGCTTCACTTATAATATGAAATTTTTTGGGTGTTTAAATATGAAAATATGCTACTAAATGTATTATTAGGTAAAACTGGAAGAATTGGAGAGAACAATAAGGACAACAATTTTAGAAAAGATGTCATGATTGGCATAGTGGGTGCTTAATTGTATGTATTATTATTAAATGATGTAAAAAAATAATTTAAAAGTATATAGAGAAAAGATTTGAAGGGTAATTTGCAAGTAAGTTAATAATCCTGTCATAATATCTTTCAACAGAACTCGACAGCGAGTACAGTTTGCTCCAATTATCCATCCTATGCCTCATACTCCGACCAACAGGACAATTCAGAGTACAAGTACAAGAAAACATCATTCTAGAATCCCAAATATCAGACAAACTTGAAAGGTCTAGATCAGCAATCATCCCATCAGATTCCAATTATATACCAATTACTCCAGTAGCAAGCCACTCTGCAGTTCAACCACACCAACATGTCCCAATCGAATCTCAGCATGTGAATAACATCAAAAGATCCTCTTCAACAGTTACCCACTTGGGCTCATGTTTGCCACAACCCTCCACTAATCAATGCAGTCAGAAACTATCTGAATCTTGCCCTAATCTACATTCCATACCAACTACAAGTCCATGTCCTACTTCTAATTCTGTTCGTGAAGGCTCTTCCTACAGCCACATATTTCAGGGTAGATTCTTACACACAATGAGGAGAGTGCCAACTTCTGTACATTTGCCAGGTCCTAATGATGATGTAAAACCAAGACTGATATATGTCAAGCCAGTCAACCAAATGGAACAAATATAGTATAACTGTATTGACAGTATTGGATTTTATAAGTATAGATTATTTATGCTTGACTTGTTATATAATTTTATGGACACAGCAATCTGCCATAATTAGCTACTTAACCTATTCACTAACTACACAAAGTACTTTTAAATAGCTCCAGTGAAGCAACAACATTACATTCATCAGAAATATGTGCCAATAAGAGGTGAAAAATTTAAGTTTTTGCATATGCAGTTAGGACATAGCTATAGTACATATCTTCAGCTTTTATTTACAAACTCTGACACAACTGTTTGGTTTAGGGCAAACAAGATGAGTTGAGGCTATGTTTAATATTTTTAGGAAACAATGATAATTTCACAAAACTTAACAGATTACATCTAGTGAGTAAAAGAAGACTGAGATAGAAATTGTGTAGTGAAAAATTAGCACATTAAAAAATATTCAGCCTATAAAAAGAATCTTTGAATAAAGAGAATTGGTTGGTCTGTTGAAAGTGAGACTGTAGCATACCAGTACCCTTTAACAGTATAAATACAGAATTGAAGTGGTTTTTTTTTTTGCTGTCTGGTTGTTGTAGCTTAATTGCAGAACGCTTGTGGGTTGGAAAGTGGTCCTGGATTGATTCCTTGTGGCAACCAAACATTTTTTTTAAAGTCTGTATTGTTTAAACAAAATCCTGCGAAAGACAGAATACATCGATCAGTAAAAGAAGGCTTAGAAAAAATTGTGGAGTGAAAATTAGCAGCGTTCAAAAATCCACGGATAAAAAAAAACTTTGAAAAGGAAAAATTTCGTTGGTCTGTAGCGAGGCTATAACGCTGCAGTCCCTTAACAGTATAAATACAGAATTGAAGTGTTTGATTGCAGGTTGTTTGTCGTGGCTCAGTAGTCCTGGCTTCTATTTCCAGTGGCTACTAAACATTTTTAAAATTCTGTATCGTTAAGAAAGGAAAGCTTGTGAAAGACGGGGAATTATGTTGTCTCTTTACCGGAGGAAAATTAATTTTTTCAATATATTGGATATAGGTTTGGGAGAGACTGAACCGCCATGAAACAGGTAGGCTGACTGTTGACAAAAGTTCCCTACACATTCCTATTTTTTCTGGACTCTTCTTGGAATAATTTTGCGTTTGTTTTACTTAAAATATATAGCTGGTATTTGTCCTCCCAAAATCTTTCACCGACAACATCTCTCTACTCCTCTTTTCGTACAATGCCGCTTCTGAACATTCTGTTATACATTGAGCAAGAGGAGGGGCTAGGGCTAGGGCTAGGGCTAGAGACGTAAAGAAAACGCTTCTGAGCATTTCCATGCATTGAAGTAGTCTGGCACAGGGTACCCTGTACCTTCCTTTTATTGAAAAGGAAGGAAAAGGGTCGGCTACGCCAGACAACTAGCATTGGAGATCTCAAAGCTTCATCCTTGTAGAGACGTAAAGAAAACGCTTCTGAGAATTTTCCTTTTACATGCGCTGACTGATTAATTTCACCCCCCTCCCTGGACGGTGTAGCCTGAACTCTTTGTATATTTATTGTCTTTTTCTTTCTCTTTTTTCTTTTACCAGTTGTATAGCTGATCTTTTACCTTTTTGTATCGCCACTTTCAAAAAAATAAAAATATATAAAAGTAAATTTTTTTTATTTCTCTCACTCATGGGTCGGCTGCGTGAGACTACCTGTCGGCAGGTCTACACGTCCGATAAGATCTAGTCCGAAGAACAATGAAGAAGGTTGTGTCGGCACTCTGATGTGGAAAAATTAGCTAGGTGAAGAACAATAGAAAAACCATCATATATTTTTTTAGGGCTTAAAAAAATACCAGCAGTGCTTCTAACTGATAGGCTTGCAAAGAGAGATAGTCAGCTAGCCAGCCAGCCAAGAACTGTGTTCTTGTCCTGTCTTTACAACTCCCGTAGTTCAAGGCGTCCTGACTAGCCCGCCCCAGTACGTAACCTCTTAGCAGTACGGTCAGCTACAGGCAACTGTACACGACACCATTACAGTCAACAAAAGGACGAGTGAAGTTAGCTCAATATTAAATGGAATTTTAAGCATCAGCAAGTGCCAGAGGAGGCGGCACCCCAATAAAGACCTTTTACTAAATCGCACTCTGAAGCCAAAAGAGTTGACCAAACTAATAGCTATTACTAGGATTCTAGGTGAACCCCACCCGGCGTGCTTACAGTAGTAATGTAGATAAAGCATTGGACAACAAACGAGTATTAGAGACGCTACATTTTGTTATTGCAAACCCAGTCCGCCTTCGTTACGAATCTGGAGTATTCATAACTTGCAGGTTCATGGTTGTGACTTTTGCTAGATTACAGCCTCTTACAGAAGCATTGGATATAGAAACACAGTATAATTAGCCATAGGAAGTCTGTAGCAAGAAATCAAGAAATATTAACAGTACAACAGCAACTACTGGCTTGTGAAAAAAAATCTGTAAAAGAATTTGTTGACAAAGATCTAGTGAGAAACAGCTAGCTGTGTCTGAAGTAACTTAGCTAGCATTGCAGGAATCGTACAGGATACAAAGATTCAAGCTGTAAATGATGGCATAGACTGAGGTTGTGGGAGTTACTGTGGCTAGAAATGGTAAGGTCAAAACTTTACATGAAACCGAGCCCTTAAAACTTAATGAAAAAGATGTTGAGGCGGTTAGTGAAGACGGAAAATGTAGATATTTGTGACGCCACGTGTTAGCGAAGTATCTGCTGTTGAACACAAGAAAAGCTGTGATGAACTAGTGGGTATTGGGAATTAAAAAAAGTGCAGAAAAGCAGTAGTAAAAGAATAGAGGATAGTAACCACTTCACAGAAATAGGTGACAACTCTGCAGGAATTGTCACATAGGGGAAAGAAGTTAACAGTGAGGCTAAAGATATGGGGGTCGAAATAAGGAAACAGGTCATTTCTGAAACTGACGATGCTGATGAAGAAGAAATAGAATGTCCATGCAATCTGGTCAAAGAGGAAAAAGGTGTCAACAATGCTGTGGACAACAACCTGGCATCAAATATGAAAGAAACTGACACTTGGAATGAAGAAGAAGCCGAAAAAACTGCAGAAGAAGCTGAAAAAATTGCGGTGGAAACTGAGATTTTGGAATCAAAGACAACGGAAGTACATTGTAAAGTAATGAGGATAAATGACCACAAAGTGGAGGTAAACGTGACCGAGTCTGATGAGATATCTCTACAAGTGCAGATTTGATTGGGAGATGTTGGTGGGTTGAATTGCGGAGGGGCTTGCTACTGGAATAGTTGGCATATAATTGGAACCTGCTGTTGATGTAGACCTTTCAAGTTTGTTTGAAACTTGATATTGTAGAATGATGTTTTCTGGTACTTGTAGTCTGAAATTGTCCTGTTGTTGGAGTATGAGGCATATGACGGTTAATTGGAGCAGACTGTAGTCGCGGTCGAGTTCTATTGAAAATATTATGACAGTAAAATTATAATATAGAGAAATGATTTGAAGAAATTTATACTAAAATTTGAACTTGAAACATCAACCTCAGCAGTCATCCCATCAGATTTCATATATATGCCAACTGTTCCTGTAGCAAGCCATTCTGCAGTTTAACCACACCAACATGTCCAAATCAGCATTTTGAATAACATCGTAAGATCTGCTCCAACAGTTACCCACTTGGGTTAAAGTTTGTCACAACCATCCACTAATCAATGCAGTCAGAAACTATCTGAATCTTGCCCTAATCTACATTCCATACCAACTACAAGTCCATGTGCCACTTCTAATTCTGTTCGTGAAGGCTCTTCTTACAGCCACATATTTCAGGGTAGATTCTTACACACAATGAGGAGAGTGTCAACTTCTGCACATTTGCAGTGTCCAAATGATGATGTGAAGCCAAGACTGATATAATGTCAAGCCAGTCAATACAGTGAAGCAAATATTGAACTACTATAACTGTATAATATAACTGTATTGACAGTATTGGATTTTATTAGTATAAATTATTTTATGTTTGACTTGTTATATAATTTTATGGACACAGCAATCTGCCATAATTAACCTGTTTACTAACTTTAATTAGCTAAGTGCATTTAAAATAACTTCAGTGAAGCAATAACATTACAAGAAATTATGTGCACCCACTGGCAAAGAAGAATCTACTAAAAAACATCAACAAAACTTCTAAGCTAAGTCTAAACCAGAAAGTCACTTTATTAGTTGCACTTAGAATCATCAAACATTCCAAACTTGTAGTCGTCATCTTCCACAAACGGCTCCTTAACTTCATAGCTAGTATATATTTCTTGAATTACTGGATCATTGGGATCTCTAATTTCAGCTGTAGCACCGGATTGCCTGTTTCCGACATAGAGACATGGCCCCTCTGTGTTATCCCACGTGGTTGTGTGTAAGTTTCCTCCATATGCTCGGTTGACGCCATTGGTAGTGATATTCACAATATACCAACCCACTGCTGGTGTTTCACCATAAAGCAAGCCATTGTATGGGGTAATGCTGACTGGAACATTCCAGAACTGACCTGTTATAAACATACTTAAACTTAAAAGCAAAGTTAAAATAAATGCCGTACTACACTAACCTAAGAGTCCATGTGCTTGCCTACTACCAAAATTGAGTCCTCTCATCACAACAAACTTAATCATTTTGCTAGTCAGAAAAGTTTCTGGTTGGTCTGGATTCTCCAAGGTGCGATCTTCGCATATCACCCACATGACTAGAGTGAGGTCCTGACAGTTAGGGACAGTGATACGGACTCTGTTGCTGTATCTTTTTACCATGATGCCATTGGATTCGTATTTGTTGAGCACACCAATGCTGCTGTCACCCACCATAGCACTGCACTGATCCACATTCACTCTGATGTTCACACACCTGTTGGTCTCATCCACAGCTCTCACTGCCAGGGAATCCATGATGTTCAGCCTGCGAGTCAGGCTGGTATATCGGGTGTTGACTGAAGCACAGTTGTCTGTGACCAAGTTGAACCATTGGCCAGGCTTGCCATGTATTTCATAGCAAAGGGAAAGTTTAGTGAGGCCCAAAGAATCCAGCTGTTCTTGTGGTACTCTTATTGGTACAGTGTAGAGAGGATCTCCAATTACTGTGTCATTGACTTTAGTCCCAGAAGCTATAGAAAGTATAAAAATATTCTGAAATTTTGTTTTATATTGTTCAAACTTTAGTACCCTGACATTTTTAAGGTGCCATATTCTACAGTTTCAACAAGTCAAATTTATAATTCCTTCAGTTTATCTTTGAACATAATAGTACTTAATTGACATAATATAAAGAAATAGCATACTAAAATAATTCATATATTTGCTTATGTATTGCATTTCTCTATAGATTTACAATTTTTCTGCTGTTGTAATATTTATACCAGAGAAAGGTCCAATACCCACACTGTTGACTTCGGCTACTATGAAGGTACATACTGAGTGAAGGGCTTGAGGCCAGTAATTAAATGAGTGGTAGTATTAGACTGTGTATTGATTGTTATGTTTGTATTAGTTCCTTCTCCATACTGAATTATGTAACCAGTGATAACTCCCATTTCTCTCTGAAACGTCTATCTCTGTCCATGTGAGGGTAATCCAGTGAAGCGAGCGAAGCGAGCGTAGCTGACTTATTAATGAGTCCGCGATATATATATATATTTTTTTTTTAATGAGTCCGTGATATATTATGTATATTATATAATTTTTTTTTTTTTGTTAGGTCTAGGAATTGTTTTTGTTTTTGCGTGGGCGTACATGTGCACATTTTCTCCTACGCGCTTGTGCGGGCTGGTAACCTTCTTAGCAACATTTTGTTTTGTTTACCCGCCGTACGAAGTAGCGATGCCCAGTGAAACAAATTCTGCGAAAGAGAGACAAAACATTAGAAACGCTCGGTCAAGAGCTTTGAGGGCGTTAGAAACTCCAGAAGTAAAATGAGTAAGGAGAGATATAAGAAATGAAAAAGACAGGGCAAGGAGGAGGAGAGCTAAAACGAAACAGAAACAGGTAGCAAAGTAAAGAATCTTTCTTTTTGAAAAGCCATTAAATGTTCCTAATTTATTTATTAGACTATTTCTGAGGATTACGGTGCCAGGAGCCTTCATCATAGAAAAAAGCTACCACTATTGTTTTCTCACTTTGACAGTATTTTGTAGCCACACCAAGCATGCATGGAATAGCTGCAATTACAGGGAACATGAATCGCTCGCTTCGCTATTTTGTGTTATTAGAGCGCATCACTAGTTATAAAAGATTGTTGTACTAAAAGATTGGGTCAAAAAAAATGTATACGATGTATTATGTAAAGATTATTTTCATTTTTTATATGAATTTCATATATCAGCAATTTTAACAGTAATTCAAGTAATAGAATAGAATCATGTATGAATATCGATAGCAGGTATTGCTTTGCATAGATCTTTTGCTATTTGATGTCAATTTAATTCCAGCTAGTGAGAGCTACAGTAATGTGTAATTGTATTTTTTAAGTTTTCAAACTAAAATCTATTTCCTTCACAAAAACGAAATAAACACATCTAAAAACAAATCTAATGGCAAGTTTTCAAGATAATACTTACCATCTTCAGCTGTTCTTATAACCTCACTTGGATTGGAGAAAGGTCCAGTACCCATACTGTTGACTCCAACTACAGTGAAGGTGTACTGAGTGAAGGGCTTGAGGCCAGTAATTAGATGAGTGGTAGCACTAGATGGAGTAGTGATTGTTATGTCTCTATTAGTTCCTTCTCCATACTGAATCATGTAACTAGTGATGACTCCATTTCTGTCTAAACAATCTATCTCTGTCCACGTGAGAGTAATGTTAGTGGACATTATTATACTAGCAGTAGGTACTCCAGGACTACCAGTAGGAGCTGTGAAATAAATCCAGCACACAATACAGTTTATTGGTCAATGCTTACCTGTCTCTGTGGTAGTCAGAGTTGTAGTTCCAGTGCCTTCTAATTCAGCCAAATTATTTCTACCAGTGATGCTAACAGAGTATTGAATACCAACCTCCAGATTACCAATAGTTACTGAATTACTGGTAGTAGATCCTGTTCTAGTAGGGACTCCATTACAAGTAGTACTAGTCAATGTAACTGTGTACATATCTACTGATAAACTATTGGTAGGTTGAGAGAAGGACAGAGTAGCTGATGTAGCAGTCACTGATGATGGAGACATAATTGGTGGCAATACATCTAAAATGAACATTGTTAATTTTACTCAATAAAACAAGTGTGGCTTAGTAATAAGCAGCTGCTATGACATCCAATAATTTCTATTGGTTACTCCATATGTAAACAATTTATATTATTGGAGTAGTTTATTATACTATAATTATGCTAATTATAGCATTTTTGATTTATAAAAATCAGCCCTGATGATGGCAGAAGCAGTCTGCTGAAACATGTTGGCATTAAAAATGAATTGTTTGGTATAAAAAATCATATTGGTATAACACTGTAGAATGATATTATCTATTGGTTTCTCTATCTTTGGTGTGATACAAAAATGACATATTGTATTATACTAAATTAGTGTATATATAACATTCGTGCATATAACACTTACAGTATATCTAAGTTTTTTGAAGGTATTTCTTACAATCGAATGTAAACTTTTCAAACCCAACCAAATAATGTTACTTTACGAGTAATTTTGTTATAAATACGACTTCACTCCAACAGTTTTTTAATTGCAATAAAATGGCCTACCTACAGTACTATATTTATAGCTGCATCACATACACACACACATATATATATATAATATATTATATATATATATACAGTCATATGTTTCAAAGTTGATCATAATAATATAATAGAATCAATGTTCTGAGTAAGTTCAGGCTAATTTCTGAGAAAATGCAAAGCTAACATCAGCTCCACCAAGTAAGTACTAGATTTTATGGGTAACACCCCTATAGTTTATATTATTCTTTTGGTGTGAGATAATTTTGTAATAGCTATCTAATGTACAGTAGTGCTGAGGGTTCACACCTTTGGTGATTCAATTTTTTAGACTAGTGATGTGTTTCAATAAAAATGGTGAGCGAGCCATTGTACACAAGCAACAAGTTTAAATACTTGAAATTTTAAATCTGATAAAGTTTTATGGTTTGCATTACAAGATCAGTATGCAATAATAAAAAGGCTACATTTAGATAATTTTCCTGGAGTTTATGTTATAGTTCTTATTCATTTAGTTTTGGAAGGTTTCATTCAGTTCATTTATTATGTAAAAATAGCTTACGCTATAAAATATAGCTGTTGACCTACGTTTGCTAAACAAAATATGGAATTACTTTCTTACCTCAATTTTCTTGAGCAGTGATTGCTTATGTTCTGATATCTAATGACAAGAATCTCCTGACAAAAATCACACAGCTACTAATAAATGGCTGCTTCTGTTGAAATTATTTATGGCAAAGGGTTTTCAATGCCATAGTAATCACTCGCCACAACTTTCTATTAATTGAAAAACAAACAAACAAACAAAAAACAACAACAACAAGATTTTCTAAGCAAGAAAAGCACAGTTTGAGCCCCTTGTTTACTATAGAAAATTGGGGGAAGCCTAAAAAGCTATAAAAAGCAGGAAAATGTTTTATGTGCCATTGCTTAGCAAAGCAGTCGCAGCAAAACAACACACACCACTGTTATACTCACACATGACACACACACACACACACACATGATACACACACACACACACACTTATGTACTAGATATACCAAAACAATACTTAGATTGTATTTTTTCTCGTTAAATATTGAATGTTTGTTTTTTTAGCAAGAGCAATACTGGATGTACAGCTATGACAAACAGTGCAATAACCAAGATAACCTACCACTGCCACTAATTTTTATTGAAAATGAACCGTGGTAAATTTGTAAGAATTAATATTTTCAGATCATGCTAGAGACAAACTAATTCAAAGGAGTGAATGATTAAAAATCCCTATGTGAAAGATTGATACATCTTAGAATTCAGTTTAGTTAAGTATGGTAAAGAGTAGACCACCAAGCAAAGGGTCAGAGTACAACAGTGACATACGTATATCCAAACATATAAAAAAAATTCCTGATTTTAGATTATGTTAATCTGATCAATCTTGCTCAATTCACTCGCCAATTGCGCAACATTTTATTTAAAATTATTAAGATGTCTTGATAAACTTAGATATTACAAATCCCTTCTTACCTCTAACAGTCAGTGTTTCAGACACAGCTGGTATACTCAGAAATGTGCCAGTAGTAGCTCTCACACGAATAATAATAGTAGAAGTAGTAATAGTCTCAGTTGTGTAATTAGTTCCAGTCACTTCAGTCCTACCAGTATTGACATTCATAGTGTTTATATACACACGATATGTAGCTCCAGAGAACCTAGCTGAAAGAGGAGTCCAGGTGGCCTGTACTCTCTTATTACTAATTTGTCTCAATACAATATTAGTAGGAGGATCTGGATCTGGAATAAAGTAGATTAAATGCAAAATAATAATAGCACTGAATACTCCTTTTCATTACCTTCTATTATGAATACTGATGATGTCACTGGAGTTAGTGTATTAGCATTACTAACAGTGTATGTGTAAGTTCCAGGTAAACGTCCAGTCACTAGTAGAGCAACTCTATACATGCGACTCTCACATGGTCCAGTACCTACAATAGTCTCTCCACCTCCATCATAAAGTAAACCACCACCTGCCAGTCTTGTAGTTCTATTAACCATAACATTATTCCTTCTCCAAGTCACTGATGTAGCTTGACCTCCTGTAGTTATTCCTTCTATTACTAACTGTAAGTTATTGCGATCAGCTAATTGTGAAGGCCTATCAGTATCAAGTTGTACAGTGGCTCTAGTAATAGCACCTGAAACGTTACAGTATTGTAAAGTATTGATATACATAACAATATTAATAACTAAATATTAACAATTACATTTACAGTTACATTAAATTGTATATTCAAAGTCCTTCTGTACTTCTGTATCCAGTATGTTTCATCACTAGGTGTTCATAAATGCCAGATAATAACAAACATGCAACTTGCCTACTTGAGTTCATTTTTTGATGACCTTCACGTTAGCTTTTCTCATCAGGTATAGAATGACCAAGCATAGATTTAGTAGCTAAGACAGACTGGAGAGCATACTGTGAGAAGCTAAACTGGAACTATACTGACAGTGAGGAGCTAGACTGGAGAGCTGACTGTAAGAAGCTAGATTGAAAACTGACTGATGTGAAATGTGGCACAGGAGCTGGCTGAAATATGATAAAGCTGAAATGTGAAAACTTTGTATTAATATTTTAGATTTCTCATACAAGTAGAAGTGAATAAAACAAATCAGAAAATATCATGTTAAGAAATACCTAGACTCTCTCTCTCTGAGTTTAATAGTTCAGCTTCTGTTTTTACCAGAAAATATTACTATTTGAGATGGCTATGTTTGTGAGGAACTAGCTCTAGTACAGCAATGCTCATGATGCCTCAGTCACTGCTTCTTACTTGCATTATTAACATGTTTCCTCTGTATAATGAAACATACAGCAGATTAGAACTACAAGACCTTAACATTTTGTTGGCATCTCTGTGTGGCACACAGCCAAGTATGGCATCACTTACAAATCATAGTTTATATTTTAATTGTGATTTTTATTTGGCCAGCAAAGCGAGACTCTCACTAATGAGTCTCAATTGAAAATGTTGGTATATATATTATAATTATTGCAAAGTTCAAAGATGTCAATGCATGTCCACCCTAGTCTGGAGTAGCCGACCCTTTACCTTCTATTATTGGGGGCGTAAAGGAAAGGGTCTGTGGACATGGCCATATAAAATTTGTTCTGCTGTACATAATAATTATTGTGGTGGTCAATTATTGTTAGCAAATTACCACGAATGGCCTTAACCGCATATAGAATTTCCTATACTGTCAGTCACCCTTTCAAAACTAGGATTACTAAGGGCTCTTTTGATGAGTAACTGTCTAAATTCCTGTACATGTCAGCCACTCTTTCACAGCTAGATGGCTAAGGAAAAAGAGATACTAACAGCAAACCATATTCTGTTTTAAAATTCTCAATACATTTCTACGTGCCACTAAAGGTCTGATCACCTCCACCAGCAACTCTTTCATAGCCCAGTAGTCTGTCAGCAAGAGCTACAGAAACTTAAAAATAAAAAGAACATAGGAGAAGCAATCTGCATCTATTGCGGTAAAAATTCAGGTATAAGGGAGGTGGGGCACTGACCACTTCCACATTCTACTAGAACAAATTTAGTATGGCCATGTTCTCTGACCACAACAGAGCATTTTCAATGGAGTTAACTTTTGAATGGTGGCTAGAAACAGAATTCTTTGGTTTAGCGATCCTTTCCTGTATCGTTTGACGTAACCGGCGAGCGAGCGTAGCGAGCGAGACACTTACAGGGGTAACACAATTGAAAATCGGGGAAGTTTGTTTATTTATTGGCGAGCGAGACACTTACAGGGGTAACACAATCGAAAATCGGGGATGTTTGTTTATTGGCGAGCGAGCGAGACAGTATTAGGGGTGGATAATGCAAAATCGGGTATATGTTATATGTATATATGTATGTGGGATAGTACGTATGCCCTTTAAACGCGCGCGCGGGGAACTCTTTTCTCTTAAAAACACGGCTTTTTAGGCTTGACCCCAGTTCATTCTGAAACTACAGCATTAAGCAAGCCTTACTTTATACTTAAGCTCCAAAGTGTGAGAAAATTCCTGCGAAAATACTTGCTTTTCAAGAAACAAAAAGTTGATTCGACCGGTTACTATGGCATTGAAGACCCTTTTCCAGACTCAATTTCAAAACTTCGCCGTTTTATGGGGGGGGATACGGAGTGTCGGTTGTTGGTTGTCAAGAGCCGTTGGTAGTCAGAATGCCGTAGTATTAATGCTAAGGAAGCTACTATACTTCTGAGGGAAGCTGAGGTAAGTACGTAATTCCATATTTGTTAGCTAAATTTGCAAAATTAACTCTGGCCTTTCTTTTTTGTAGCTAAGAGCTTGTCAACAGTGACTGGTAAATTCAAATAGTCAGATGGGCTCAAATTTGGTACTACAAAAGTTACCACTGCTCAAGAAAATGAGGTAAGAAAGTAATTTTGTATTTGTGTGCTAAAATTGATTGTCTTTTGTTTTTGTAGGTGAGAGCTTGTCAAGAATTCAAGGTAATTCAGATGAAGTTATCAATACTCAAGAATGATGTAAGTAGTAATTCCATATTTGTTGGCTAAAATTACAAATAATAACACTGGTTTATTTTTTATCGTAGCTTTTGTATTTGTGTGCTAAAATTGATTGTTTTTGTTTTTGTAGGCGAGAGCTTGTTGTCAAGAACTCAAGGTAATTCAGATGGTCAAAGTAACTTCAATTTGATACTACAGAAGTTATCAATACTCAAGAATGAGGTAAGTAGTAATTCCATATTTTGTTGGCTAAAATTACAAATAATAACACTGGTTTATTTTTTATCGTAGCTGAGAGCTTGTTCAAGAGTTACTGGTGATTGAGATTATCAGAATGGTTGATGTTTGACCACAAAATTTTACCATTAATCAGGGTATTAAGAGAGTGATTTTGTATTTGTTTGCTGCAATCAAAGGTCAGTAATAACTGCTATTATAGTGTTTGCATGAAGTAAGCTAAAAATAGTAACATTTTATGTTACCTAACTATCAGGCTCGCTCGCCATTTGTGCTCAAGCACACCACTAGTTTATTTATATATATGTTTGGACGTATGTATGTCATTTTGTACTTTGACCCTCCGTATTTTTGTGTTCGCTCCGCGTTCGACCCCGTCCCAATCTTCACTAAACAGAATCCTCCGGTTGAGCGACCATTACCCGTATCGCCTTAGAAATTGAATTGTTTACGGCTTTGAATTGTTTTGCGGGTGCAGTTAAAACTCAAAAACTTATGGGAGCTCCATTTCTATTCGAGTTAGTGGCGGTGGTAAGTTAATTCGCTATTTGTCACAGTTATAAGCCCTACTCAACATTGTTTACTTGAAAATGCATTGTCCTCTAGACGAATCACGAAGGTAAGTCTTGCGTAGGTATGTTCAGTTGTGTGAAAGTAATGTGCGTTACAACTACTATTAAGAATATCACAAATAAAATTTTAAATAACGTGACTTGATTTTGTTGCTTCTTTTTCAATTTAAACAGTTGCGGGGAGCGGTTACTATGGCATTGAAACCCCTTTACCACATACGTAATTTAAAAACTCGACTTTATTTTAGTAGCTTGAGTGTTAGTTGTTAAAATCAATCATTTAACAATAGTGTAGTTTAAGGCTCGCTCGCCATTTGTGCTCAAGCACACCACTAGTTTATTTATTTGTATATATGTATGGACGTACGTAAGGCATTTTTGTACTTTGACCCTCGCGTTTTTGTGTTAGTTCGGTTGTCGACCCCGTCCCAAATTGCACTCAACAGAATCCTCTGGTTTATCGATCAGTACCCGTATCACCCTAGAAATTGAATTGTTTACCGTTTTGAATTCTTTTGCGGGTGCAGTTCAAACTTGACAACTTAAGGGACTTCCATTTCTATTCGAGTTAGTGGCGGTGGTAAGTCAATGCGCTCTTTGTCATGGTTATAAGCCGTGCGCACAGTATTTACCTGAAAATACATTGTCCACTAGACTACTGCGAAGGTAAGTCTGTGTAGGTGCATGTCCAGCTGTGTCAAAGCATTGTGTGTTACAACCACTACTTAGCTAAAGAATATCACAAAGAAAACTTTTAAATAATGTGTATTGTTTTGTTGTTGTTGTTTTTTCCCTTCAATTCAAGCAGTTGCAGAGAGTTGTTACTATGGCACTGAAATCCCTTTACCCTGTATGCTAAATTTAAAAACTGGACCTTATTTTCAGTAGCTTCAGTGTTAGAAGTCAATAAAAATAGTACAGTGCTTCCAGCTTAAAGAGTGGATTTTTTAGCTTTTTGGTTAAGGTTGCTAATTCTGCTATAATTTCTCAAGTATGTGTAATAGAAAGCTAAAAATTTGTATTATTATACATTAATGTCATATTAACATACAGACAAACAATTTTGTGGGTTTGTGGTTATTGTTGTGGTTATAGGTGATGGAACTGGGAGCTTCAAGACAGTGAATTTGGAAGTGTTTAAGCTGAAAAAAGAGAAATTATTTGTCCTTATCTCTATAACTTGGTATACTGATACTTTAATACCTGAAGTTTCATATGAGCCTAATTGTGACCGGTTTTGGGAAAATCGGCCTAAACGCGGCAAACAATTTTTTTCAGTATCCCCGGGTAAAGCCTTATGGGTCGATTTTTTTCAAAAAAAATTATGGCAGAAATGGATAGACACCAGTTAGCTCTAGCTTATGACGCAATTGTAAGCTCTGGCGTGCTCTAGAACTCACACTAGGAGGCTAGAAACACTAGCCGGTTGGACTCGTGTACGGAGAGTTGCTAAGAAATTAATGGCGGGCTTTTCACTAATGGCGGGAAAAAACTGTAGCTAACTAATTCACTTACTATATGTGACAGTCTATGGGAAAAGGGGGCACTTCACGCAATAATTGAAATTGAGATATAGGCTCCAGAAGTAAATCATAGGAAAAATTCTTCCTTTCTCCTATTTTCGTTTTTTGCAGAATTAGTCTTAGTGACCCTTACTCTAAGTCTACGCCAAATTTCAAATGCCGAAACACCTTAAGGGTGGCCGCACACCGCCCACGCAATTTTTACCGGTTGGTTGCTAAGCACGATTCTGCTACTTTCTTTATTTGCAGGGCTACTCTACTATACTAGAAGGATAAAGTACCTGCCGAAGATACTGCACACCGAATTTGGAGTGAATCTGAAGGAAATATCATGGCCCCGATGTAAAACTTTGAAACAACTTTTTGGAGCGGTGCGGCAAGTTGGAGCTCCAGAATTTTGTACGCCGCTAGCCAAGACGATACTCTAGGGCAAGACAACGAGTTTTTTTCCATTTCAATATTGCTTTATGATTTATTTACATTTTTTTCCTTTTATAAGATTTTGAAAAATTCAAATTGTGGTGCCCTTCTTTTTTTTGTGTTCTACACGTGTGCAAAAAATATAGTCGTTCTCATTATTTGATTCCAAGAAAAACTGATTCAAAATTGTATACTTCTATTCCACTCGCAATTCTTAAGAAATGGACCCACCCCCTTATCTCGTACTACGAGTACGCGAGCAATTTTTTTTTCAATTAGTTTGTATTGGTTCTAAGAAGAGCCCGCCTATATCAAGAGTAAACAAATGTGACAGTCTATGGGAAAAGGGGGCACTTCACTTAAAAATTGAAATTGAGATATAGGCTCCAAAAGTAAGTCATAGGAAAAATTCTTTCTTTCTCCTATTTTTGTTTTTTGCAGAATTAGTCTTAGTGACCCTTACTCTAAGTCTATGCCAAATTTCAAATGCCGAAACAACTTAAAAGACCCCAAGCGTGCCGTGGAAAGACAAGCTACTTTTTATTCTCTCTCGTTCTCGAAGTACAATAAACGGGGAATGGGCGGAGTTTCAAACAAGCAGCTAAAAAAACTGCATAGCTTTGAGAATAGTGCAAGCAATCTACAGCTTACCTCTGGTTGAAAGTTTACCACTACATGGAGTAGAGTGGCCAAGGATTCCGACAAGACAGGCTGTGAGACGCTCTGAAAGCTAAAAAGAACTCTACGCAAACTTCGTTAGTCGCCGTTAAAAAGCGGCTGTACGATTTAATTGCGTATGCGGAGTACGCCGTTAAGTATACGGAAACATTAATTATACCGGAAGTGGAAATTCAATTTATGTTTTCTCGATTTGTAGTTTAATTGCTTGCTGAATACAACCCAGTTCAACTGCCAGTTTCTCTGCACGGGGAAGGTTTTACCCTCCAGTATTTTAGCACTAAGTTGAGATAAATTGTAGCTTTTTATTAGCATAAAAAACTCAATTTTTTTTGTTTGAGTGAAGTGCCCCCTTTTCCCATAGACTGTCACAAATATCAATACAACAATAACAAGAGAGTCAGAAGAGAGAGCAGTTTATTGGAGATAGCCATAGGTGAAGGTATTAGATCTGCGCAGCTTGGGAAGTCTTCGCTCCGCAGAAATCGAGCCTGGTATATCCATCCGCTTGAGTTCAGGTACGCAGAGTCCGGAGAACGGCTACAGGAGGAGAGGCAGCCTGGTGCACCTTGCTGCGTGAGCTCAGACGACGTATGGAGAGTTGCTGTAAACGGATATGAGACAACAAGAAGCTAAACTAAAACACTACAACTTCGCAAAGTATACTTCTGCTACTACTGCGCGATAGTTTCTGCTCGCGTATTATCAAATGGTGGGGTATTGGTGGGGAATAAATTAATGTCCGGATCTACAGGCGGTGCGCGTTGCTATGTGCGGCCACCCTTAAAAAACCCCAAGCGTGCCGTGGAAAGACAAGCTACTTTTTATTCTCTCTCGTTCTCGAAGTACAATAAACGGGGAATGGGCGGAGTTTCAAACAAGCAGCTAAAAAAACGGCATAGCTTTGAGAATATTGCATGCAATCTACAGCTTACCTCTGGTTGAAAGTTTACCACTACATGGAGTAGAGTAGCCAAGGATTCCGACAAGACAGGCTGTGAGACGCTCTGAAAGCTAAAAAGAACTCTACGCAAACTTCGTTAGTCGCCGTTAAAAAGCAGCTGTACGATTTAATTGCATACGTGGAGTACGCCGTTAAGTATACGGAAACATTAATTATACCGGAAGTGGATATTCAATTCATGTTTTCTCGATTTCTAGTTCGATTGCTTTGCTGAATACAGCTCAGTTCAACTGCCAGTTTCTCTGCGTGTCGAAGGTTTTACCCTCCAGTATTTTAGCACTAAGTTGAGATAAATTGTAGCTTTTTATTAGTATAAAAAACTCAATTTTTTTGGTTTTAGTGAAGTGCCCCCTTTTCCCATAGACTGTCACATATTCTACATAATTCACGTACTCACGCAATTCTCGCCATCATAGTTTCTTAAGGAGCCCTGCATTAAGCCTTTTAGACTTCTTTCAATCCGCCAGTAACCGGTTTATTCCATAGTGTCCCGGAGACACGCAGTAATAGTATACGGACACAAGCCACGCCCCCTGACCTTAGCAACGCCTTTACCAGGCGTTTTTTTCGAAATCAGCAATAATAAGTTTAGCAAAAATACTGAAGTGTTGTAGTGCGTAGGGCGAAGACGGCTTGTGCTACAGCTTCTAAATTAGGAGGACGGCATCCCAAGGCCCCGTGCAGCCTACTGGTAGAATAAATTAGAAAACTTAAGATGCCGCGTTTAGGTCGATTTTCCCAAAACCGGTCACAATTTTGTGGGCACACGAAATTTGAATCTCGAAATATTTAAAATTTTAAGAAAAAAAAAGTGTTTAAGCCAGGATTTTTGAATTTATTGAGTTATATCTCTAAAATTTTGACACATGATGTAAAATTGCCTTAAAATTATTATGTATAACTTTGGTAGCTATACCTTGAAAATTAAGTGAGTTGTGGCTGTTTTTCACCAAAAAAAATTATGCAAGGTAAGGGTCATCAAATGATGACGTTTACAGCGGATTGTGGGCCTATAGTACACGTAAACGCGACGTCACAAAACAGCGCATGCGTATTTGTGCAAGGGCGCCAGTTTACCGCTAATTGTTGCACGGGTATGGCTGATTGAGCTACGGTTGTATCTCAGGCCCTAGCAGGTATCAAGTTTTACGGCGTTACTGCCTATCGCGGCCAGCGTTTTAGCTTCCGTCTGGAGCTGCACAACCCGTAGGACTCCAACTGCATCGCCCTGATGTTGTCAGAATACCGAAAGCTGGGAGCCTTGGGAGTATTAAACTCCTTCAGCTTTTCTTCAGCTCTTGAAAAAGATGACCACTTGGATAGGCTTGGCTCCAAGTTAGTAATATACCAGCCAACAATTCTGACTGATTTCGACTTCGTTTACTGCTGCTAGTAGAACGATGAGAATCCATACAGCCGATTGCAGTTAGGGAAAGTCCCGTCTTACCGCTCGGGGAAATAACCGTTCGACCTTAGCTCGTTAACTAGTTACGTTTAATGACGAACTACCGCAAAATCTTGACGTCAAAAAAAATGGCGTAAAATGTATTAGAGTGAATGAGAAAAGTGCTGTTCTCCGTTTTCCATTCTCTAAACAGGCAGTTTTACTATTGTAAACATTGTTGGGATGATGAAGAAAAGGTATGTGTATGTTAAATGACTGTAGTGAGGGTCTATACAGTAGTTTAAAAAAATCCACTCTTTAAGTTGGAAGCACTGTATAGTCTTTAGGCTCGCTCGCCATTTGTGCTCAAGCACACCACTAGTTTATCTGTTTATGGGGTACGTGAGACTTCTGTTTTAGCCCGCGCTTCTAATTACGTAAGTCAGGTAAAGCGTTCACAGTTCCAGTATTTTTCAATTAACGAGCGCGGAGAATCCTGCTGCACTGCCTTACACAACTTTGTTTCAACCAAAAAGTTTACAGCTACTCTCTTCTTGAAACAATTGTGAAGTCTTTGTCAAGCTTGCGTTTCTTTGCCACTGCTTTCGAAGTTTATTCAGGTAATTCTGTTAGTTTAGTCTGGGATCAGAGACTTTAGATTCTCTGATGCTAACTGAGAATGGAAAGGGTTACACTGTGCACTACAGTTAGATGTAATTTCTGTCCTATTTTTCTGTAAAAAGAGTCTGCTCGTTTATTTAGATATACAGTTTGGACGTATATATGTCATTTTGTACTTTGATCCTCCGTATTTTTGTGTTCGCTCCGCGTTCGACCCCCGTCCCAAACTTCACTAAACAAAATCCTCTGGTGTAGCGACCATTACCCATATGTATGCCCTTTAAACGCGCGTGCCGGAAACTTTTTTCTTAAAAAAACACGGCTTTTTAGGCTTGACCCCAGTTTATTCTGAAACTACAGCATTAAGAAAGCCTTACTTTATACTTAAGCTCCAAAGTGTAAGAAAATTCCTGCGAAAATGCTTGCTTTTCAAGAAACAAAAAGTTGATTCGACCCGTTACTATGGCATTGAAGACCCTTTACCAGATGTAAATTCAAAACTTCGCCTTTTTTCCGGCTATGTGCGGCTTGTTAGTTGTCAAGAGCCACCTGTAGTCAGTACTAAGAGAGCTATCACTACTTCTGAAAAGCGTATGTAAACACATAAAGTATTAATGCTAAGGAAGCTACTACTACTCGAGGGATGCTGAGGTAAGTACGTAATTCCATATTTGTTAGCTAATTATGCAAAAATAATTCTGGCCTTTCTTTTTTATAGCTAAGAGCTTGTTGTCAACAGTGACTGGTAAATTCAAATAGTCATAATGACTCAAATTTCGTACCACAAAAGTTACCACTGCTCAAGAAAATGAGGTAAGAAAGTAATTTTGTATTTGTGTGCTAAAATTGATTGTCTTTTGTTTTTGTAGGCGAGAGCTTGTTGTCAAGAACTCAAGGTAATTCAGATGGTCAAAGTAACTTCAATTTGATACTACAGAAGTTATCAATACTCAAGAATGAGGTAAGTAGTAATTCCATATTTTGTTGGCTAAAATTACAAATAATAACACTGGTTTATTTTTTATCGTAGCTGAGAGCTTGTTCAAGAGTTACTGGTGATTGAGATTATCAGAATGGTTGATGTTTGACACTACAAAAGTTACCATTAATCAGGTAAGAGAGTGATTTTGTATTTGTTTGCTGAAATCAAATGTCATAACTGCTATTATAGTGTTTGCATGATTAAGCTAAAAATAGTAACATTTTATGTTACCTAACTATCAGGCTCGCTCGCCATTTGTGCTCAAGCACACCACTAGTTTATTTGTATATGTTTGGACGTACGTATGTCATTTTGTACTTTGACTCTCGCGTTTTTGTGTTAGTTATGTGGTCGACCCCGTCCCAAATTGCACTAAACAGAATCCTCTGGTTTAACGATCAGTACCCGTATCACCCTAGAAATTGAATTGTTTACCGTTTTGAATTCTTTTACGGGTGCAGTTAAAACTTGAACTTAAGGGACTTCCATTTCTATTCGAGTTAGTGGCGGTGGTAAGTCAATGCACTCTTTGTCATGGTTATAAGCCGTGCGCAACAGTGTTTATTTGAAAATACATTGTCCACTAGACTACTGCGAAGGTAAGTCTGTGTAGGTGCATGTCCAGTTGTGTCAAAGCATTGTGTGTTACAACCACTACTTAGCTAAAGAATATCACAAAGAAAACTTTTAAATAACGTGTATTGTTTTTTGTTTTTTTCCCCCTTCCAAGCAGTTGCAGAGAGTTGTTACTATGGCACTGAAATATCTTTACCCGGTATGCATGCTAAATTAAAAAACTGGACCTTATTTTCAGTAGCTTCAGTGTTAGAAGTCAAAATCATTCATATAAAAATAGTATAGTCTTAGGCTCGCTCGCCATTTGTGCTCAAGCACATCACTAGTATTGTATATATGTGTGTAAGGATGGTACGTATGCCCCTAAAATGCGCGCGCGGGCAACTTTTTTCTCCAAAAAACACGTCATTTTAGGCTTGACCCCAGTTTATTCTGAAACTACAGCATTAAGCAAGCCTTACTTTATACTTAAGCTTCGAAGTGTGAGAAAATTCCTGCGAAAACGCTTGCTTTTCAAGAAACAAAAAGTTGATTCGACCGGTTACTATGGCATTGACGACCCATTTCCAGACCTAATTTCAAAACTTCGCCGTTTTAGGGGGATACGGAGTGCCGGTTGTTGGTTGTCAAGAGTCATTAGTAGTCAGAATGCCGCAGTATTTATGCTAAGGAACCTACTACTACTCGAGGGAAGCTGAGGTAAGTACGTAATTCCATATTGTTAGCTAAATATGCAAAATTAACTCTGGCCTTTCTTTTTTGTAGCTAAGAGCTTGTTGTCAACAGTGACTGGTAAATTCAAATAGTCAGAATGACTCAAATTTGGTACTACAAAAGTTACCACTGCTCAAGAAAATGAGGTAAGAAAGTAATTATTGTATTTGTGTGCTAAAATTGTTTGTCTTTTTTTTTGTAGGTGAGAGCTTGTTGTCAAGAATTCAAGGTAATTCAGATGGTCAAAGTAACTTCAATTTGATAATACTGAAGTTATCAATACTCAAGAATGAGGTAAGTAGTAATTCCATATTTGTTGGCTAAAATTACAAATAATAACACTGGTTTATTTTTTATCGTAGCTGAGAGCTTGTTCAAGAGTTACTGGTGATTGAGATTATCAGAATGGCAGACGTTTGATACTACAAAAGTTACCATTAATCAGGTAAGAGGGTGATTTTGTATTTGTTTGCTGAAATCAAATGTCATAACTGCTATTATAGTGTTTGCATGAAGTAAGCTAAAAATAGTAACATTTTATGTTACCTAACCATCAGGCTCGCTCGCCATTTGTGCTCAAGCACACCACTAGTTTATTTATATATATGTTTGGACGTATGTATGTCATTTTGTACTTTGACCCTCCGTATTTTTGTGTTCGCTCCGCGTTCGACCCCCGTCCCAAACTTCACTAAACAGAATCCTCCGGTTTAGCGACCAGTACCCGTATCACCTTAGAAATTGAATTGTTTACTGCTTTGAATTCTTTTGCGGGTGCAGTTTAAACGCAAAAACTTATGGGAGCTCCATTTCTATTCGAGTTAGTCACTATTTGTCACAGTTATAAGCCCTACTCAACAGCATTTACTTGTAAATTCATTGTCCACTAGACGAACCACGAAGGTAAGTCTTGCGTAGGTATGTTCAGTTGTGTGAAAGTATTGTGCGTTACAACTACTATTAAGAATGTCACAAAGGAAACTTTAAATAAAGTGACTTGATTTTGTTGCTTCTTTTTCAATTCAAACAGTTGCTGGGAGCGGTTACTATGGCTTTGAAGTCCCTTTACCGCATACGTAATTTAAAAACTTGACTATATTTTAGTAGCTTGAGTGTTACTTGTTAAAATCAATCATTTAACAATAGTGTAGTTTAAGGCTCGCTCGCCATTTGTGCTCAAGCACACCACTAGTAGTGTACCGTTTGAAAATCCATAGTCCAATTTTTAAGTCACGAAGATAATACGATGTATGTTTATTGCTTATGTCAGTGAACACGTGTGTATGTAAGTGTAACAATGTTTTATTGGACTATAAGCGACTTTCACGAGAGCCTGAAGAAGAGGGGAGTCAGGAGCAAGCCGCTCGGCGAGAAGCTGTTCAAGGCGCTCAGTTCCCGTTAGAAGTCTGCTGTTCGCTGCCTTCTCCATTCGTTGTTCCCGTGTTTTGTTTATTTTTTTCCAAACCGGCTCTTCTCTGAGCCACTCAATAACGAAAGATTTCGTTGACAACAAAATGCGCGTGTTCCTTAACCGCCCGAAAAGGCGGGGCTGTTATGGAATAATACTTTTAGCTTCTGCAAGCTATTTCTTGCCAAAACTACAGAATGACGTATCTGAGCCGTTCTAAATTTGGAATAGAGTTACACAAGACTTACAACAAATAAAGTTACAGAGTGAGATTACGTAATAAAGGTACAACGGAAGTAAAGCGTCAAAGTTTGTCATGAAAGAACTACTGCAGTGCATAATTAGAAAAGTAAATTGTGAATCGGAAAAAGCTTCTGTAAATTTGTCGGGCTTGAGCTCCAAGGTCCGTAGAATGCTGAAACGGGCGCTGTAGCCTTGAACTTCCAACTGTAGCTCCCTCTGTAGGGTGTGAAATTGGAGGGCTCATGCCTTCCGTGTTTCTTGCCATAGGAGTCCAATTCAGGTGAGCTTGCTTCTGGAAGGGTTCACTTCACAGTCCGCTGTATAGAGTAGGCAGCAAAGAATAGAAAGTATATAAACTTGGGCCATAGCAACATGATTCCTGCGAAAACACTTGCTTTTCAAGAAACAAAAAGTAGATTAGACCGGTTACTATGGCATTGAAGACCCTTTTCCATACTTAATATCAAAACTTCGCCGTTTTATGGGGATACGGAGTGCCGATTGTTGGTTGTCAAGAGCCATTGGTAGTCAGAATACCGTAATATGAATGCTAAGGAAGCTACTACTTCTCGAGGGAAGCTGAGGTAAGTACGCAATTCCATATTTGTTAGCTAAATATGCAAAATTAATTCTGGCCTTTCTTTTTTGTAGCTAAGAGCTGGTTAACAGTGACTGGTAAATTCAAATAGTCAGATTGGCTCAAATTGAAAATGAGGTAAGAAAGTGATTTTGTATTTGTGTGCTAAAATTGATTGTCTTTTGTATTTGTAGCTGAGAGCTTGTTGTCAAGAATTCACAGTAATTCAGATAGTCAAAGTAACTTAAATTTGATACTACAGAAGTTATCAACTCAGGAAATTGAGGTAAGTAGTAATTCCATATTATTTGTTGGCTAAAATTACAAATAATAACATTGGTTTATTTTTTTATCATAGCTGAGAGCTTGTTCAAGAGTTACTGGTATAATTGAGATTATCAGAATGGCAGATGTTTAATACTACAAAAGTTAACAAATCAGGTAGGAGAGTGATTTTGTATTTGTTTGCTGAAATAACAGGTCATAACTGCTATTATAGTGCTAAGCTAAAACAATACTTACTTTTGTTACCTAACTATCAGGCTCGCTCGCCATTTGTGCTCAAGCACACCACTAGTTGGCGAGCGAGCGTTTACCGTTTTGAATTCTTTTGCGGGTGCAGTTAAAACGTGAAAACTTAAGGGACTTCTATTTCTATTCAAGTTAGTGGCGCTGGTAAGTCAATGCGCTCTTTGTCATGGTTATAAGCCGTGCGCAACAGTATTTACTTGAAAATACATTGTCCACTAGACTACCGCGAAGGTAAGTCTGTGTAGGTGCATGTCCAGTTGTGAGCAATGTGTGTTACAACCACTACTTAGCTAAAGAATATCACAAAGAAAATGTTTAAATAGCGTATATTGTTTTGTTGTTGTTGTTTTCCTTCAATTCAAACAGTTGCAGCGAGTTGTTACTATGGTACTGAAATCCCTTTACAGTGTATGCGTAATTTAAAAACTCGATTCTATTTTCAGTAGCTTCAGTTAGAAGTCAAAATCATTCATATAATAATAGTATAGTCTTTAGGCTCGCTCGCCATTTGTGCTCAAGCACATCACTAGTATAATAGCTATATACAATAGTATCACTTCACCGTTTCTTGTTTATTCGCAGTTACTTCTGAACTTAAGGTCATTAGCAATATCATCTTAATAGTTATTTATTATATGAAACTTTGAATAATTTTTTATTCTTTATTATGGTGGTGTGGTATATCTAAGCAGTGGATTTCAGTAGAGTTTGATGACAGACTTCAAGTATTGGAAGTGAAATCCATAATGTATGTAGTACATGTATGTTAAAGTAGCTGTTGGTCTAGTTACATAAAAATGTTAAGACAAACTGAGTCTTAGGTTATTATAATTAACAATTGGAATTGGAATTTATTGCTGGAGAACAAGAAACAATAATAAACAGTAAGTAAGCATAAATATCAATCTGCTGGGTTTGTTTTTGCTGCTGTTATACACAATGTTACTCCAAATATAACTAGTGGCGTGCTTGAGCACAAACATCAAGCAAGGCCTTCCTAGTTGTTTATATAAAACTACAGGATTGCTACATAATTTTTTGGCTTAGTTCATTTATAACAGTATATAGCAGCTAACCATACAATTTTAGCTGACAAATACAGAATTACTTTCTTATCTTATTAAAATTTACAAACAATGTCAACATCAATGTCAATAATGATTACAAAGCAGTTTCTGTACTTGTTGTAGTTCAATAAAGGTAATATGTGTTGTTTAGGATATTTTCCTCACCTTGAACACATTTTAGGATATGACATTACTTTTTTCCTGTGTACAACCAAGTCATTTTATGTAAGTAAAACAATAAATGTGGTATGAAGGAGAGTTCCAGGAGCTGAATCCCCCATAATTGAAGGCACAATATAATGAGGTTACTTCTCACATGAACACTTTTAAACAACATTGGAGCTCCTCCATACCGGAACTTTTTCCTACACCACTGTAGTGGTAAGTAGTAAATAGATTTGCAATTTGTAAAGATTGATTTTAGATGAAGCTTCATTTTTAAACTGACCATTTAATGTACAAGATTACTTGACTTATTTTGATTTTTCCTAGTTTTGGCACATCTGTGATCACATACTGCTCTTTGTCATATTAATTGATGTGAATATATAGCATGTACCTCTGTAACCAGTGTGTCAGGAAGTTACCACATTAATTGCATCCCTGAAACATGAGTTTCAGTATTCGCATGTTCACACAAAATTGAATGACATCGATACAGTAAAAGGAATTAAATAGTTAGCTATAACTCTCTCTGGTTGGTCAATACAATTGATTGAAATAGTGAGCTTTTCTGTGATGCTAAAATATCTATTATGTTGCATTTCATGAAGCATAAGCATAATAAACTATGTAATTCTTCAATAAAGCTACTATTTTTCAATTTTCCCATAATTCTCCCACTGCAGTGATTTGTTCGCTACTAAAAGAATTAGAGCATCAATGGTGCGAACCCTCGGCGCTATCTGTGCACAACCCTCCACTTCAACACCAGTACTGCACCTCCTTCAAGATTTTCTAAAACCAGTTTCAGAATCACGTGATCATATGCTATTCATATACAGCTGGCGTTTCCCAATTGTAAAACTGGTAATGGACGTCACCCATAGACGAACGCCACCCATAGACGAACACATTGGCCATGAGTTTCACTTGCTTTTTACAGAACAATTTGGAAATTTAAAACTTCGAGAATCATTATTGACAGACAGACAGAATGAATGAGACAAGAAAAAAATGAATAGAAAATATCATATTTTATTGGTTTATATTTTTTTGTTTTGTAGGAATGTATTCAGTTTCATTTAATTGAATATCAAGATAATGCAGAATCAAGACAGAAAGAAAAAAACATGAAGAAATGAACAAAAATGTTTTGTTGGTGTTTTGATGAATGTATTCAGTTTCATTTAATTGAATATCAAGATCATGCAGAATATATTATTTTGTTGATTTATTTTTCTATTAGTGATCTAATTTCAGTCTAATCTTTACTTAGTAGTAGCTACCATTTTTGGACAAAGTGACTTGGCAATTTGTTCAGAAGTCTTGCTCTGTTCTAAAATCACTGAACACAAAACTCCACTCTGGCAAAGAAAGTAAAAATCCACTCACACTGGAAAACAATAACATTAACAAATACAATGCCAAACAAATTATTACCTTGATGATGAAGCTAAAGGTCAGCTCTGTTTCAGTAAAACTGACCAATATTTTTGATGCAGCTATAGCCATAGTAGCTAGCTAGCTACAAGCTTGGGTAAAAGTGTTTGAAAGGTTAAGCTATTTCACATTACAAAGGTATAACATATTGTTACAGTCTTATACAGCAGACCTCTTTCCAACCGCCTGGCTCCTCCAGCCGTCTATGGTACAGCAAAGGTACTGCCTGCCAAGTATTTACAAGTGCAAATTGTATGGTAAATTGTATGGTAAAGGACATCACGCATAGAGAAAAGCATTGGCCCCGAGTTTCACTCGGCTTTTTCTGAAAAACTAAGCCTAAACAAACATTTTGGAATTTTGAAGGGACTTACTTTGTGTAGTGCTGCAGTTTGATATCGCTATCGCTGCTTAAATGTACGTGGAGTTCGAGAAACGCTATTGACAGACAGACAGACAGACAGACAGACAGACAAAGTGAATGAGTGACAAACAGACTATTGTAACCGGTTAATCAATGGCATTGTTGTAATAGAGCAAAGCCCACTGTAATGAAATAATTCATGTGATTGCATCTACTGCTGATTATCGACCACAAGTTTTACTCATTAGCTATTGCCTTTCTCACAGATGACAAAGTTTTCCACTAAAACAAAAAGTGTGTGATGTGTCATAACTAGTTTGTTAACCTCTATAGCCTTGTAAATTTTTTGTTAACTCTAATTACCAAGACAGTTTTACGCATTTTGTCATGGTTGTAAATGGACTCTTTTTACCCTGTGACGATATATTATGTTCAGGTTCTCGAATCTACTAAGAACTTCCCTAACATTATTACAGCTTCACATTCTCACCACATGCATTTAATTACGTGCATGATCATAATTATAGTCTATGTGTGATGTTCAAATATTCTTGGTTACTCGTTTATTTTTTAGTTCTCATTTTTTGTTCATATCACTTGTATAACTTCCTAATTGTGGTTTAACTGTGGGTGTTTATGGATTCTGATCTACTCATATACAAGAAGCTAGGCCTATACTAAGTTCCCAGCTTATTCTCTCACTCTCTCATCTGCTACTAATGGATAGACTCAGGCCCTACAACTTCAATTTCTATGATTGGTCTTCTTCTGGGACTTAAAAGTAGTATGGATCAATTCAGAACTAATCATATACATATTTGCAAGTTAGGGGTATTTATAATTAGCTATATAAAATCGTTATATTATTGCAGGAATAATTTTTTATTGTGTGGGCAAATTCGCTCTTGACCATTTTCACCCATATTTTTTCCCTTGCAGTGTTATCGTACCCACCAGTCACAAGTACTGTAGTGTAGACATTCTGCACTAGTTGACAAAATATTCCGTAAAGTATGCCAGTCACTAATTGAACTGGGATAGTTGATAAACGGTACTGGTCGATAATTGGAGGCTAATGCTACATGATATTATTTTTTGCTTTTTGTAATGAATGAACACTATCATTTATAACATTAATCTGCCATTGAACCATGGTTGAAGTCTTTAAAACAAATCTTTGAAAGCAGTGTCAAGTATGTATTTAGAACTGCCACAATATTTAAATTACCACTTACATTGTCCATTTGCTTCATGTGTTAATGCGGATACCAGAATCATTACTAGTAACATCACACTGTAATAAGAGCACATACAAACACTGAGATAATCAAACTCGTTACAGCTTTTCTATTGGTTGAATTTTATTATGAGCGATCTCTTCTGACAGCTACATATCTCTCTACCTGCATAGCTAAAGCAATTGCTATTGATTCTTTCACACATTAGTAACTATCTATTTGCACCAATACTTGTTTGTACTCACCTTTTTCGTTCCATTTCTTCAGGCTCACTAAATAGTTGTTGTCGCGCACACTATCCCAGATGTTGAGTGCGTTGTTGTTTATTCCCGTTGTGCACGTGCGGCAATAGCCTAACTTTGTATTGTTGCGATAACTTTGTATTGTTGCGCATATGCATATTATATTGATCCACACAAAATCGCAGAATATATAGCTATATCGGGGCGAGATAAACGTGTGCTAGAAAGTTAAATAGATAATCTGAGTTATAGAGTAACATGCAGTAGCAGGTCAATAAAAATGGAGTTATTTATTTTGCAGAGATTAATATCACTTTTATATAAACATGACAATGATAGTAGTAGCAATACATGATAAAAAATATTATAAAACCACTTACATGATTTTTTATGCAGTTCTGTATCATTTTGGTTGAATTTGAGACTGACTATACTGATAGGGATCATGAGCATATACTGGGAATAGGGGACAGGTCTTAGTCAGTATGTTTAAATCTCGATATATTTTTGTCTTTTTCCCTTTGTTTTTTTGTTAGTAGTTTTTGCGTGATAGTTTGGCTGAGTTGGTATAGCTTTACCCGATTGTCATGTGCTACTACAACATTTACAATTTCTTCTGTGTCAATGTTTGTACTTCATACAGTCTGGAAAAAAAAGTTAAATTACATGCATACGTTTCAGACCTTGCACTTTATCTAAATAGTGATGTTAGCTACCACAAACTTTACAGTTTCCATATGCTGCTGCCATATCCAGTACTTGTGTAAAAACAAATACGGTCAAGCTGTAGTAAACACTAACTATCATACCTTAGCAACACATTTCTTTTAACTCAAAACAGTAATCATTTCACATCCAAAACATTTCTTTGCCTCTACCAAGCTGAAAATTACAAGTGTGATGAGACACACTGAAATGCTAATTTTTTCAGTTATTTTTTTCGTTTAAAGATTATTTTTAATTTAACAGAAAATGTGGTTAATATAGTAGACTAATTATTCAAGTTAATATATCTTCTTCTTTACAAACATTATCGAAGTCCTTTGTTTAAAACTTTACCATGCAAACAGATTATTTGTGTTTAACGGTTTCTTAGTGAGATGTAAACTTTGCTACTGTAACTTGTTCAATGCTGCATATATTCTTTCAAGATCCCTATACAAGTATTTTTTAGAAAATTCTGTTGTGGTCACTCTATATGATCTTATCACTAGTCCTGGCAGGTCCCTAGTTGTTCAGATGCACCTGTGGAGGTTAGATTATAGGGGGGGGGGGAAGATGTGGGGCCAGTATCTGTAGTAAAAAGAAGAAGATAATACAGGAATACGTGAAGACCTGACAGGAAATATCAGCATTTTGTTATGCTGTATAGATGGGTTATATCTGTTGAATAAGTTTTGTCTGCTTGTGTTTTTAGTAAAGTAAATATGTAATTCAGAATATATGTAAGACTAAAGTCACTCAAGGACAGTTAAGTAAATATTGGAGCTGACAACATTATTACAAGTGAAGAATGCAAAATAGGTTTAGTAAGTCAAGACTATTGTGATGGCTCAATTGAGTGCTATAAAGTCTGACTTGAGTATATTAAATTAATGTATTTTATTGTGATAATAGCTAGTGCTTTGCCTCAGGAATTAGCTGTAAAATTTAACCATTCTCAGATTTAAGATTTAAATCCAGTTATAATTAATAAATTACAGTCTCCCTCGCCATTGGTGCACAAGCACAGCACTTAGGGGCGTTGCTAGTATTTCGGAGAGGGGGGTTCCATTAGAGTAAGATTGAACCTGTCCGAATTAATTGAGTGAGAAAAACCACACCACATTTTAGGACATGTCTACTTATATTCACCTTGGTTACTTATAAATAAATGTGCATGATTATAATAAAAATACAGTTGTTACTAGAGGAAATAAATTAAGTCTGTTATTGAAGATTGACGGTAAAAAGAAAGCTGTTGAGATATCTATATAAAAAGTAGGACACATTAACTATTTCACTTCCTTCCAATGAAAATATCAATACAGTATTAAATTACTGGCTTTATACGGAATTAGTCACATTGAATCTATTACTGCAAATTAGGCTTGCACAAAACTATACTGTTACGAAGTCAAAGTATATTAACATTGAACCATCAATTATTGAGTAGTAGCTACTACACAAAGGATACTGAGCTTGGTTACTAGCTAAAGATAAAGCCTATGGGTTACGTTCAAAACTTTGCAAAAATTACTCTGTATTACTTTATTGTTTTTTTCTTCATGTCACATAATGCTGCAGCCAGTGGTTACTATGGTATTAGAGACCCTTTACCACATGTACCTTTATAAAACTCGGCCGATTTTTACTATCTTAGTGGATGTTGTCAAGAGCCATTGGTAATTCAGATACATGCTGAGTACTAGCTACAGACATAAGATACTAAAACTGAGGTTAGTATGTCATTCTATATTTGCTAACATTACAGAATACTCTGGCCTATCTTTTTTGTAGCCCAGTCAGAGTTATTGTTATCAGGAGTTACAGGTAATTCAGATAGTCAGAATGACTCTAAGCATTAAGATAATAGAGAATCTACTATTTAAAGGTAAAAAAGTATTTCTGTATTTGTTCAATTAAGGTCAACTGTTATACTGTATATTATTTTGTCATCTAAGTAGAAGTTAAAATAAACCATATAACCATAACGTAGTTTTATTTAATTTAATTAGGCAGGCTTGTTCACCATTTCTGCCCAAGCACGTCACTCCCATTAAACAATCACACAGGTTCCTTTTCTCCTAAAAATACTGCTTTATTGGCTTGACTCCTTTTTTCTGATACTACAGCTTTAACAGGGCCTTATCTAGAAAAATTATTTGGTGGATGGGTGTGTGTGTGTGTGTGTGTGTGTGTATGTGTGAATCTTAAATGTTAGTTGTTGTGTATAGCATAGGCATGCTTTTATATTATATATGCTTATATATAATACTTAATACAGGAGTCAGAGTGTGATATGGTGAGATATTTCACGAGCAGGTTAATTTATTTTCATGAGCAAGAGGTTGGTGAAAATAAAGCCTGATAGTGAAATATCTAGCCATATTACTCTGATGAGTGTAATAAGTGGTTTACTCCACACTAGATATCTTCACTGCTGTAGTTAGTACTAGAGGACAGGTAGGTAAAGTATGTCTTAGGGGCTCCCCACACCCCCAGCAGATATTTTAGCAGCTACTCTAACCCTGGTTGAGTACTCTACACAAGAGGAAGGTAACTGTAAAAACCAGCAAAGTGGCAAGTTGGCTAGTTGCTATAACTACAAGGGCAATGCGCTTGCCAGTATAACTTGAAATAACAACCTTGAAGTATAATGAGTTATTTCATGGTCTTGTACCTAAATATATCATTGTGAAGATATCTCAGATGGAATGAGTGTGATATGGCGAAATATTTCATGCATATTTTGTACTGGTTTATATTTATTTAGTAACAGCTACATGATAACTACATACTTTACTTTTGTACTTCTGAACAACTAGAATGTGGTGGATGCAGTTGTTTAATAATAAATATTATCTAACAGGGCATGCTCACTCGCTTGTATATATCAAACATATACCCAATTTTAAATTGTCCACTCCTAATACTGTCTTGCTCAGTACAAAATATGCATTATTTTCTTCATTAATTGTATATAGGCTGTTCATCATGTTTGACAGTTTCATAGTGAGAAGTGGACTCTCCAACTGTAACTTGTCCATATGCTGAACATTTATTCATCTCCATTGTGGTAGACCTGTTGTATTATATTTCATAGATTTTCATTTGTTATATACAATACATTTATATAATTGCATGTGAATTCAATGATAATTGTGTTCCAGATGCATTTGCATGTCTGAGTACAAAATGACTGCATTCATTTGTTTTAAATTTCAATATAATTAGCACTGAAACTCTGTCTACTCTTTTACCAAGAACACTATAGTGTGTCAGTTCAGTGCTCAGCAGAGATCTAGTTTATCTGTTGTGTTGATACAACATAATCTCCACATAATCAGACTATTTGCTGAAGATGTTACTTTAGAATTCAAATCAAAGGCTAAAAATTATCATAGACTAGTGGTGTGCTTGAGCACAAATGGCGAGCGAGCCTTAAACACTACACTATTGTTAAATGATAACACCCAAGCTACTAAAATAAGTCGAGTTTTTAAATTACGTATGCGGTAAAGGGGATTCAACGCCATAGTAACCGCTCCTGCAACTGTTTAAATGAAAAAGAAGCAACAAAATCCTTTGTGATATTCTTACAGTCAGTTCGCCAACGTAGGGCTCACGTGATTTTATTTGCACAAAGCGCCAGATTGTAAACAGAAAATGGGGTTAGTTCCGGGTGTGGTCGAGGTCAGCTAGTTAGAGCTTTATCTTCTGAACTGGCTGCAGTACTACTTCGAGACTTTGGGGAATTGTTCAGGTAAGGTTAGTGAACTTGTAGAAAGAATTAATTTTTGAATATCGTAATTTGTGGGCGGTTAGCCTGTGATTGTTTTGTACCTACAAGTGTGAAGTCATTTAATCACCGACTTACTACGAGGCATGTACAGCTAAATGATTATGGGAACAAGTCCATTTTTCATATTTTACAAAATTAAGTCTTTGTTGACAGTTTTCAATAATAATAAGGTTAATATGTTGTGCAACAATGAAGATCGGACGATTCCAATAGGACATGTTGCAACAAGTGAAATCTGTCTATGGAGAATTTAATTTTTTTTGCTCACATTATTTTCTTTGTCTAGTCCTTCAGAACCAATCATGATGTCCAGCATCACCGAAATTGTCAACGGACTCTTAATCACTCCTGTATAGCAAGTGTGGATGGAATTATTGGTACATTTTTCATTAATGAGGTTGGTTGTTTGTGATTTTTGTTTTGCACAAATTGTAAACAGAAAAGCAGTCTATTACTGGGTGTATTTGTTGCAATGAACTGGATTCTAATCTCCATGGTGGTACAGATAAGGAATGTGCCAACTAGTGTGCAGTTTGTATAGTTAGAAACTTTAAATCATGTTAATACCCCTAAGCTTTGGCAAGAACAAGTTCATACTTAATTTTTAGTGAAAGTAAGTAAATCCTGATAGATATAGAACTGTGCTTAGGTGCGACACAAAACCAGTAGTTCTTACATCCACTGTACACCAATAATAACCTACATCTTCTTCGCTCACATCCTTGATAATCAGCTCACCAGAACAGTGATTCACTCCTCCGGGATGACACACTGAACTGACTAATACTCTTCCATGATTTGTGAATGGTAAGAGAGTACCAATAATTCCAGCATCTGCTTCGTTTGGAGTATAATACCATTGAACAGTTACATTTGATACAGCTTTAACAGTGCATGTACTTTGTACAGTAATGTCTCCACTTAAAATGTTGCAGTCATTTCCAGGCATCTGTGTCATTGTATCCCTGAATCCATTGGATGGGACCCCACTCCACTGATTCGAGCATGTTTGAGATAGGACTAAATACAATAGAAAATGATAAAATCGACGTATTCAACCAGTGCAGTTATTCACCTAGCACACACCCGCAAACATGGCAATTGGTGCTACCGTGTGTAGAGAAAGAGATGCAGACATTACTAGCTAAGTACAAACACGCTAGCACATCTCCAATTTGACTAAACGACGTGCACTCTCCCCGAGAGACACCAGCACGCTCAAAGCCTTGTATACCCCCTCATTATAGTACCGCGGAATGTACCGGAAATCATTAGGAATAGCTCGCGCAACGCCTATCGCGGCTCATTGCGCAGCAAAGAGAAAGAAGATATACACTAGTGGTGTGCTTGAGCACAAATGGCGATCGAGCCTTAAACTACACTATTGTTAAATGATTGATTTTAACAACTAACACTCAAGCTAATAAAATAGAGTCGAGTTTTTAAATTAAGTACAGTATATGCGGTAAAGGGGATTCAATGCCATAGTAAACGCTCTCCGCAACTGTTTGAATTGAAAAAAAGCAACAAAATCAAGTCACGTTATTTAAAGTTTTCTTGTGACATTCTTAATAGTAGTTGTAACGCACAATACTTTCACACAGCTGAACATACCTACGCAAGACTTACCTTGTGGCTCGCTCGTCTAGTGGACCATGGATTTACAAGTTAATGCTGTTGAGTAGGGCTTTTAACTGTGACAAATAGCGACTAACTCGAATAGAAATGGAGCTCCCATAAGTTTTTGAGTTTTAACTGCATCCGCAAAAGAATTCAAAGCAGTAAACAATTCAATTTCTAAGGTGATACGGGTAATGGTCGCTAAAACGGAGGATTCTGTTTAGTGAAGTTTGGGACGGAGTCGAACGCGGAGCGAACACAAAAATACGGAGGGTCAAAGTACAAAATGACATACACACATACGTCCTAACATATATATAACTAGTGATGTGCTTGAGCACAAATGGCGAGCGAGCCTAATGACTATACTATTTTTATATGAATGATTTTGACTTCTAACACTGAAGCTACTGAAAATAAGGTCCAGTTTTTAAATTTCGCATACACGGTAAAGGGATTTCAGTGCCATAGTAAAAACTCTCTGCAACTGCTTGAATTGAAGGAAAAAAACAAAAACAAAACAATACACGTTATTTAAACGTTTTCTCTGTGATATTCTTTAGCTAAGTAGTGGTTGTAACACACAATGCTTTGACACAACTGGACATGCACCTACACAGACTTACCTTCGCAGTAAGTGGACAATGTATTTTCAAGTAAATACTGTTGCGCACGGCTTATAACCATGACAAAGAGCGCATTGACTTACCACCACCACTAACTAGAATAGAAATGGAAGTCCCTTAATTTTCAAGTTTTAACTGCACCCGTAAAAGAATTCAAAACGGTAAACAATTCAATTTCTAGGGTGATACGGGTACTGATCGATAAACCAGAGGATTCTGTTTAGTGCAATTTGGGACAGGGTCGACCACGTAACTAACACATAAACGCGAGGTTCAAAGTACAAAATGACATACATACGTCCATACATATATACAAATAAATAAATAAATAAACTAGTGATGTGCTTGAGCACAAATGGCGAGCGAGCCTAAAGACTATACTATTTTTATATGAATGATTTTGACTTCTAACACTGAAGAGCTACTGAAAATAAGGTCCAGTTTTTAAATTTAGCATACAGGGTAAAGGGATTTCAGTGCCATAGTAACAACTCTCTGCAACTGCTTGAAAGCAAAACAACAACAACAAAACAATACACGTTACTTAAAAGCTTTCTTTGTGATATTCTTTAGCAAAGTAGTGGTTGTAACACACAATGCTTTGACACAACTGGACATGCACCTATACACAGACTTACCTTCGCAGTAGTAGTCTAGTGGACAATGTATTTTCAAGTAAATACTGTTGCGCACAGCTTATAACCATGACAAAGAGCGCATTGACTTACCACCGCCACTAACTCGAATAGAAATGGAAGTCCCTTAAGTTTTCAAGTTTTAACTGCACCCGCAAAAGAATTCAAAACGGTAAACAATTCAATTTCTAGGGTGATACGGGTACTGATTGATAAACAAGAGGATTCTGTTTAGTGCAATTTGGGACGGGGTCGACAACCGAACTAACACAAAAACGCGAGGGTCCAAGTACAAAATGAGATACGTACGTCCATACATATATCTAAACATCCCCGATTTTCAATTGTGTTACCCCTGTAAGTGTCTCGCTCGCTATTCTCGCTCGCCAATAAACTAGTGGTGTGCTTGAGCACAAATGGCGAGTGAGCCTGATAGTTAGGTAACATAAAATGTTACTATTTTTTGCTTACTTCATGCAAACACTATAATAGCAGTTATGACATTAATCAGCAAACAAATACAAAATCACTCTCTTTACCTGATTAATGGTAACTTTTGTAGTATCAAACATCAACCATTCTGATAATCTCAATCACCAGTGACTCTTGAACAAGCTCTCAGCTACGATAAAAAATAAACCAGTGTAATTTTAGCCAACAAATATGGAATTACTATTTACCTCATTCTTGAGTATTGATAACTTCTGTAATATCAAATTGAAGTTACTTTGACCTTCTAAATTACCTCGAATTCTTGACAACAAACTCTCAGCTACATAAACAAAACACAATCAATTTTAGCACACAATTACAAAATGACTTTCTTACCTCATTTTCTTGAGCAGTAGTAACTTCCCTAGTACCAAATTTGAGTCATTCTGACTATTTGAACCTACCAGTCACTGTTGACAACAAGCTCTTAGCTGAGTTAACAATAACAGAATTACCTGAATAAACTTAGAAAGCAGTGGCAAAGAAGCGCAGCTTGACAAAGACTTCACAATTGTTTCAAGAAGAGAGTAGCTATAAACGTTTTGGTTGAAACAGAGTTTCGTAAGGCAGTGCAGCAGGATTCTCCGCGCTCGTTATTGAAAAAATACTGGAACTGTGAATGCTTTACCTAACTTACGTAATTAGAAGCGCGGGCGAAAACAGAGGTCTCACGTACCCCATAAACAGATAAATAAATAACTAGTGGTGTGCTTGAGCACAAACGCCGAGCAAGCCTGATGTTAGGTAACATAAAACTAAGTATTGTTACTATGTTTTAGCTTAGTTCATGCAAACACTATAATAGCAGTTATGACCTTTTATTTCAACAAACAAATACAAAATCACTCTCTTACCTGATTAATGGTAACTTTTGTGGTATCAAACATCAACCATTCTGATAATCTCAATCACCAGTAGCTAACTCTTGAACAAGCTCTCAGCTACGATAAAAAATAAAACAGTGTTATTATTTGTAATTTTAGCCAACAAATATGGAATTACTACTTACATCATTCTTGAGTATTGATAACTTCTGTAGTATCAAATTGAAGTTACTTTGACCATCTGAATTACCTTGAATTCTTGACAACAAGCTCTCACCTACAAAAACAAAAACAATCAATTTTAGCACACAAATACAAAATTATTTTCTTACCTCATTTTCTTGAGCAGTGGTAACTTTTGTAGTACCAAATTTGAGCCAATCTGACTATTTGAATTTACCAGTCACTGTTGACAAGCTCTTAGCTACAAAAAAGAAAGGCCAGAGTTAATTTTGCATATTTAGCTAACAAATATGGAATTACGTACTTACCTCAGCTTCCCTCGAGAAGTAGTAGACTACGGCATTCTGACTACCAACAGCTCTTGACAACCAACAACCGGCACTCCGTATCCCCCCATAAAACGGCGAAGTTTTGAAATTAAGTCTGGAAAAGGGTCCTCAATGCCATAGTAACCGGTCGAATCAACTTTTTGTTTCTTGAAAAGCAAGCGTTTTCGCAGGAATTTTCTCACACTTTGGAGCTTAAGTATAAAGTAAGGCTTGCTTAATCCTGTATTTTCAGAATAAACTGGGGTCAAGCCTAAAAAGCCGTGCTTTTTTGGAGAAAAACGTTCCCCGCGCGCGCGTTTAAGGGGCATACGTACCATCCCACATACACATGTTATAGTTATAAACCAAAATTGAGGTTTGTATGCGATTTATAAACTCCGAGACACGAGGGCGCAGCCCAAGTGGCGAGGCTTTATAAATCGCAATACAAACCTAATGATTTTGGTTTATAACTATTTTATAGCCCAAACATAAACAACGAGCAAAGTATAGCGTTAGCTATCTTGGTAATTGTATTAAAGTACCCAAACTCTTCATTATTCCATTTTGCTTTGATCTGCCTTCCATCATAATTATGGTTGCTAAGGACTATATCAGACTTTTCCCCGCCAATACATTTTCTTACGAGCATACCAGACTGTATCCGATTTATAGTTCTTAACGACAAGCGTGGTCGCTCGGGTAACGGGCTATAAATACATATAACATAATACCCGATTTTGCATTATCCACCCCTAATACTGTCTCGCTCGCTACGCTCGCTCGCCAAATATATCGAAATCTCGATTGAGTTATACCTGATAGTGTCTCGTTCGCTTCGCTCGCTCGCCAATAAGTAAATAAAATAAATAAATAAACATCCCCGATTGTCAATTGTGTTACCCCTGTACGTGTCTCGCTCGCTACGCTCGCTCGCCGAATAAACTAGTGGTGTGCTTGAGCACAAACGGCAAGCGAGCCTTAAACTACACTATTGTTAAATAATTGATTTTAACAACTAACACTCAAGGTACTAAAATAAAATCGGTTTTTTTTAATTAAGTAGCTATATGCGGTATATACTTCGCTCGATATCAAACGTCCCCGATTTTCAATTGTGTTACCCCTGTAAGTGTCTCGCTCGCTACGCTCGATACCAGGAAGCTAGCTGGTCAAATCAGGTTAGATAACCCACTGCTGAGATGGAGCAGTTGTACATTTCACAAACAAATCATTGAAACAATACTCAACAAAATTGATCATGCTATAAAGTATATGACTGTGCTAGGGCTGGACCCTCAACACAGAAGTTGGACACAATAGAGATATCCTCAGAACTTAGATGATGATAATTGGACTACTCAATAACCCACGGCAAATCTAAATTAAACATAATTTAACTGTAACTTGTTGTTGCTGAACTTAGCCAACTATTTGCATGCTAAATATGTTAGTGTGTTTGACAGATTTCTATTAAAGGACTTATTCAGACTTACTGCGCTTCAGTCTAGTCTAGTGATTTTTATTATTGATGCACTTAATGAATTATTTTATGATTTTAAGTATGTGAATATTATATCACAAGAATGGAATTGAGTGTTCGTTAGACCAATTGACCCGCTGAGCTAAATTCTGTGAACTCTATGACTGTAACACTGTTGCAAGGTGCCTATGACTATAAGGACAAACAGCCCCAGTAACCCAAATTGATTAGTTTAAAATAGACTTAATAAAGTATATTGAGTATAAATAAAATTGTTGGTACAAGTTTCAATGATGTTAATGGAAATGTGGCAAGGATGACAAGGCAGTTATTACGTGGTCATGGTAGTGATGTGTGTAATGTTGTTAGTATGCTGAATAAGTTCCCGTAATGTGGGGTATTCCACCACACTGGTTGTGGGCATACAAGAGGCCCACATGAAGGAAGAGAGAGACGAGAGAAGAGAAGTAGTCAGAAGAAAGGAAAGAGAGAACAAGTAGAAGATTGAACATTACGTGCATGCGTGGAATACTAGTCATACATACATTATTCATGAACAGTCGGTTTAGTTGTATCATGCGCAGTTAGTTATTCTTGTGATTTTACTTATTTGGTGTTGGTATGTCATTGGTCTGTTGTGGAGTCATTCCATTGGTTGTTGTTCTTATTGTGGGAGGGGTCAGCACTCCGTATATATATTATACTCCGTGCTGACTTCTTCAGATCGTAATTACACTTAACCTAAGTTTCACTGAAGTGGTGTAACCAGTTCGCTGGCGAGGGTTCGGCTACGGCTTGATTAACTCTAGTTACCTTCTCTGGTGGCAGCGTACTATTGCTGTCTCCAGGTGTCGGGCCTTGCCGATCCACGGATTAAGAGCGAGCCCCCACATAATTGGTGGCAGCGGTGGGATCCCGACGAACTACGGATCTGAGGGACCAGGGATCTTGCGTGGAGACGTCCATTCGAGAGACCATTCGAACGGAGGACCGAGAGGACGACTGCGGTGTCCGAGTGTCCAAGAGTCTGCGTCTGTGGACGGAGGCGACTGAAACTAGTCAAAGCAATCTACTACCCGCGGTCTACGGACTAGCGATTCAACGGACCCTTGCTGAGGCAGTGGGGACGACTACGAGCCGACCCTGTTGCGACAGAGGAAGCTAAATCAACGGGACCTGTGCTACGGCCGAGGGACCAGAGTGGAGGAGAGAAGGAACGGGAAGGAAAGAAATTTTCTGCAGAGATCTGCAGAGGCGTGAAACAGCCCTAGAAACTTGCATCGCTGTAGTGAAGTGTTCGTGTCGTGTTGTGGTTTCTGAGTTGTAAAAGTTATTGTCGTTAATTATTTCTAATTTTGTGTAGTATCCGGTGTTTGACTTATAATCGTTATTAACTTTGATTATTTCTAATTGTGTGTTCGTTGCATCTGATTTTCACCCAGGGTCATTGCTGTTCTATTTTTGTGATCACAGGATCCATGAGTTCGCTTGCCCTCTATGACAGAGTCTGGACCAGGTGAGGGGAGGAGGAGGACCAAGAAGTCTTCCGTCATAGCAGCCGAAGGTGGACCCTACCGACCATACAGGCGAACAGTTGCCGACAAACGGTCGCCGTATCCAGTGCGCGGATCGGACGCGAAATACAAAGAGGAGGAAAAGACAGAGACAGAATTGGCAGAAGAGAGTGAAGTAGACGAAGTGGAAGACGAGATGTCGAGACGCGGAGAGGAGGAGAATGCGATCACTGCTTTTTTGCAGTACATGAGGGAGAAAGATGAAAGGGACAGAGAGGAGAGGCGAGAGGCCGAGGAGGCCCGCAGGATAGCAAAGGAGCAAGAGGGAGCGAGAGACAAAGAAGAAGAAGAGAGACGCAGGAGGCGTAAAGAGGAAAAAGACGAACGCCGTCAGGGAGAGGAAGCAGCCCGTCGGAGAGAAGAAGATGAAAGAAGGAGGGATTACAGACGTGAAGACGACAGAGTGCGTGAGAGAAGGGAATTATTGCAGGAGAAACTTAAGGGGTTAGGAGTGTATAAGGAGGGAACGGAGCTAGGAGCTTATTTGAGTAAATTCGAGAGAATTATGAGGGAAGGTGAAATAAGAGAGGTGAACTGGGGAGAGAGGTTGTATCCCCGGCTAACAGAGAGTCTGTGTGTGAGGGTGGCACAAGCCAGGGATAAGGATGAGAGTTATAAGGAGATTAGGAGAATTTTGCTTAAGGCAACGGGGGAGACGGCCATTACGTATGGTAATCAGTTGTTAGAAGCTAGTGGGGATTTGTTTAAGAGCATGAGTGCTGCACAGCTAAAAACGAAGTATGATTTACATACCAAAACTGGTATGATACTGCATGTCACCATTTGCATCCCAAAACTTGGTGTGATACCCATACTTTTTTGCCATAGTATGTTTTACATACCAATATTAGTATAAAATCCATACCAAAAAAAAGAATGATTTACATACTATTTTAGTATAATTTTCATACAAATTTCATAATTGAATATAATTTTACAAAAAAAAATTCATTTGTTATTTATGCTTACAATAAAATGTTGTAACTTGCTTCTTTTACATACTTTGTCTAAAAATAAATGCTCTAAAAAAAAATAAAAATTGGTACATCCACTTGGATATTCCAAATTGAAAACATAAAAGATAGATAACAATGTAAAAGGAATGTTGTGTTTGTTTATCTTGTACACAGTTTTTCGTTCAGCCACTATGTATATATTGGTGATGGTTTGGTTTTGTAGTTCCACTGCTACCAGAGGCTGTGCGTGTGGACTCTCTCTTGCAATATCTGCTGGATCCTACAGTAACAATAATATAAGACAACGTCAATAACTGTGTATGAATGCAGGTCTTTATTACACTGTATTAACATTCTTTATTGTTGCTCACCTCAATGACAATGACAATGTTCTTATAAGTGGACTTGCTCCTGGTGTCTGGTAGCATTGTATTCATCATTATCATTGCCCTAACAGTTTGACAACCTGAATTGTAATAGAAGAAGCAATCAAACATTTCAATATACAAATTTCTGTTCGCCATTTCCTATTACTGATGTCTTAACAAATATAATGTTACGATTTGCAAACCATATAGTTTCTATTTATATGCAAAATGTTGTCTTCAAAAATTAGAAGCAATAATATAGGAGAAATAAATTTAGTAAATTATTTGCCGGACAGAAATACATCGATATGATTTTAGTAATTGTACTTTTAGTGGGATATTATTTATAGCTTAAAGCAGATATTAAATAACTTGTCCAGTAACTTGTTAAAGTAATTAAAAAATAAGTAAATAAGAAGAGGGTAAACACTGAGTAGCAGCTGCATTTCCTCCCTTCAACAGCTGCATTTTCTCAAAAATGTACAAGCTCTCAAGGAATGTAAATGGTTGCCTGGTTACCTGGTGTTATGTCTTCTTTCAGCATTTCAAGCACCACTTGTATCTCAGGAGAAATTGATTCTTTCTGGAATAGTTGTGTTATTTTCGGCATAAGTTTCTCCCACTTTCCTTGGGAACTTTTGTCTGGAAATATTTTATTCATCTCAGTCAAAACCTAAATCAAACATACAAAAGAATACCTACTCACTACTCACTCTATTAGCATTGTACATAAGTTAAAGTTGAAATATGTTTTAGCAATAAATGAAACTATTTCGATTACCTCATTAATGACTTGCAGTGGTGGATACTCCTGTAAAACACCATTTAATGAAAATTCACTATTCAATATGTCCTGTCTTCGAAAGGGGAAAGTACGCTCCATTAATATTTTAATTGTTCTGGTATTTGGATTTTTTTTTTTTGACTCGGATAGCATTAGCTTGTAATTTCTTGCATTAGAGTGTTCATCTTCATTATCCGGTATAGTTGGGGTTGTTGCTGCTGGAAATGCACGGTATTCTTTCCTTTTCTTTTGTGCAGTAAGACTTCCATTTTCTAACATTCTCTTGTTGCTTGGTCTGCCAGTGCTTCTTAAATATTTCATTTTGTCTTTGAGTGCTTCAACCAAGTAACCCTGTGCAACAGTAATTGTTACGTAAATAAATATACTAATATTAAGTTAGGTCAAAATATCTAACAATTATGTGTATACCTTTATTAATAACAACTATGTTCAAATTATTATTGTCAGTATCTTACATATCCAGTTCCTGTAGATGACTTTAGGAAAGGATACTTGTTAATTATTTGCTGTCCAATATGGGTATATTCGTCTTTGGTTGGATAGCTTTTAAAAGAAAACACTGCTGCAGCGACGTTGCCAATGAACTTCGTCTTAGTGCTTCCAGTCATAACACCCTCTTGTAGGCCTAACATTACTGCTGCTGGATAATTTTGTGGCAAACGAAATGGTATTGGCAGAGGTGGTTCAGGACATTTCTTGGTTATGATTGTCCTTGGGGTCCTTTTGAATATACCAACCTAATGTATATACAATACATGAGAAACCATTAGCTCCAAAATATTAAAATAATTAAAAATATTGAATAGCAACAATAATTAAAGATATTTAAAAAATCTTAATTATTTTTAAACCTTGAAAAGCTATGAAAATATAATGTAGCAAATTATAGTAGGCTAAACATGATTGGTGGATAAAATATTGGGGAGTATGGAAGGAGGGGGATTTGTATCAAATGAAATATCAATACCAACCTACATTCCTTTTATTAGCCGAAGACAAACAGATGAGAGGGGCTGTAGTATCCCTAATACACACTTGTTGTACTACAGTGTCTTAAAGATTTACCTTGACTGAAGGACTTATAGTATCCTCGCCTGCTTCAATATTATCAGGATCCATACTTGCTGACGGTAACTATGCAATAACAATGTGTTTTTATGTTAAATTTTTATTTACAATCCACTACTTATACCTCAGGTGACAATTCATTGCACCATTCCTCATCTAACGCACTTGAACTTGCCAAATCCTAAAATGAAATGAGAGATTTATTCAAGTTATTACACGCTAGCAATGAAACATTCAAATGTACCTCTTCTTCACTAGCCCAAGAACAAACCAAAAATAAATAAGACTCTGTATATAAATCTATATAAGTTATTTTCAAGGTAAAATAGTGATGAGTGAATTTGATTTAAATCAATGTAGACTACACAACAAAAATTTTGTTTCAATTTGTGTTGATACTTGTATGTGTGAAGACATAAATATTGTGCAAAGCTTTGGAAGTGATAAGGATCATCTTGGGTATGACAGAGGAACCAGACCATGCATGTTTGAATGGCTTGTGGCTAACCTCACCACTTAACCTATAGACTTAGTGATAAGAAAAACCACACTTGCCTCAGGAGGGTTGAAGGGACCTCACTACTTACAACAACTTCACCTGTATTTTGAATTGCTTAGATGGACACAAAACAACTTAGCTACTAATGATTTTATAAATTCAACCCTAAAAGATATAACAGAAACTCTAAAGAGCTTACATCCAGAGATTCAGAGGTTGAAAACAAATCTTCGTGTGGAACAGATGCAGTTTCTTTTACATTGTCTTCAATAACCTAAGAAGTTTTATGTCTTGTACTACACATATAAGTTTAAATTTTTTTCATTAGGCCTACCTGAACAGAAGAAGTTCTGCAATTAAGCTCTCTTTGCTTTAAAATTAATTTTCTTCTTTCTCCAATTGAAGTGATTAGTTGACTGAAGTCATTTTCTTCCAGAATTAAAAATGTTTCTCCATCTATGTCATTGTCTAAATTTAAAAAATATTGTCAACTAGAGCAAAATAAAAAACTGTAGACTTTACCTTGAAAGCTATCAACAACTTTTTCAGAAAACTTCTGCTCTCTCAACCAATCCCCTACGTGTACCACATTTTTACTAGAAAAATCTTCCATTTGTCTGGCCTCAGTCCACTACTCTCCTGAGAAAAGAAAACCAGTAAAAATTATAGCCAATCTTTAGACAGAGTAAGGAAAATAGCAGCTGCACTTGTGTCATGTGACTACATACAATATACAGAATATTGTTTAAAAATTATTTTCTTTAAATAGAAATTCTCTTGTAGAGATGTTTCAATGTTGCATATGTCACCAGCATGCAAGAACAACTATTGCCGGAATTCTAAAGCATATTAGAGAAGTCCATCCATTTTTTCGTGGTGCTGTAACCTGTGGACTGGATGGTTGTGCTGCAACACCCTCTAGCTATGAAGCTCTCAAGGCACATGTCTACAGGTACCACAAAAATTTGTTGACTACAACACAATATCAAGCTGATAACGAAGATGAGTCAGTAATGCCAAGTGAAGATCAATCTCAGGAATTGGAAGAGACTGAAGAAATGCCAGGCTTAAATTATCCATCAGCTTCCCTAAATGCAGCACGTTTTATTATGAAAGCTCGTGATGGAAAGGGTTTGACTCAAGCCATGACTTGTGAAGTAGTAGATGATGTTAAAATTATATTGGAAAACTCCATATCAAGTATTAAATGAAAGTAATGAATGAAGTGAAGAAATTGTCAGCTAATGACCACCAGGTAACAGAAATAGAGTCAATGTTTAGTGATGAGAGCATTGTGAATCCCTTCCTCGGCTTGGAGACACAGTATAAGCAAGATCAATTTATTGCTAGTCATTTCAATTATGTGGTAAAAAAAACTGATAATTATTGAAGTTATTTTCAATTGTTTTAATATTTACATATTATTATGTAGGAACCTCAGGAGCAAATCTTACATGAATATACTGTTGGAAATAAGAAGTTAAAGGATTACTTTTATTACATTCCACTGATAAAGTCATTGCAGAGTCTCCTAGCTAATGACAGGGTTCGAGATGAGGTATATACACATGATCACATACATTTTTACAATTTATTCTGACTTTAAACAATTCCTTTTTGATTATATGTGCTTAATAATAGTGCTATATTTACTTTCATGCACATTACTTGGGGCTGCATCAGGTGTTGTGGACTATGTGATAGGGCTCCACTGAAGCAAGTGTTGTATACGTTCACATGAATCCATCTGTATTACTTTTGCTGTTCTATTTTTGTAGTGCAACAAAATAATGATTGAGCTAATTTTATAAACTATAAACTATAAGGGAGTACTAAAATAATCATGCTATGTTATTTTATTTAAACAGGTTTTGAATTCTCACAGTCCAAGATGTGATGAAATGAGTGATTACACTGATGCTGAGCAATACAAGTATCACCCTCTGTTTCAAGAAGACCCATGTGCATTGCAGATTAAATTGTATTATGATGACATTGAAGTTTGTAATGCCTTGGGTTCTAAAACAAAAAAGCATAAGCTAGGTATGACTTAATTAAATTTATATTACATATGTAATAGCCATTTTTTAATAATTCATATCAGGACTTTTTTACTACACTCTTGGCAATATTGCTCCTAAGTATCGCTCATCTTTACAGTCTATTCAGCTGTTAATCGTTGCTAAGTCGGTAACTGTCAACAAGTATGGATTGAGCAGAATACTAAAGCCATTTGTTGAAGATGTTTCTCTTCTAGAGAAAGTAAGTGATTGACCATATTTGATTAAAATATTGCACTGCAATACTGAAATATAGGATGCTGGAGTACCTCTGGTGATAGATGGTGAAAGGATGAATTTCAGAGGTACACTTACGATTTGCTCAGCTGATAACTTAGCTGCATGTGCACTGGGAGGCTTTAAAGCTCTCCATTCTGCCACGCGAAAGTGTCGTACCTGTATGGCAATTGATGGGGATATGCAGACAAAGGTAATATTAATTAGTTATTTTCCAAACCTTAATTAAAACCTTTTTTTTTTTTTAGTTTACAGAAGACAAACTTCTTATTCGTACTCGGTTAAATTATGCATCTCATGTGCGTGATTTGGATGGGCCACTTCACAGCCATATTGCCACAACTTATGGTGTAACTGAAAACTCTATTTTAAACGAGTTGAAATACTTTCATGTAGTGGATGATATTGTTCCTGATATAATGCATGACATTTTGGAGGGTACCACTCAAGTCACAATGAAGTGTCTACTTTTGTATTTAATCCATGACAAAAAGTATCTGACATTTAAAATTCTAAATGAAAGGATGTGTGCATTTGATTACGGAAATAGCGAAATTCGTAATAAGCCGTCAGAAATTTCCAAAAACATTTTACCAGATTCAAGCTCTCTGAGACAATCAGGTATTGCACACAGCTGTGCTTATAAATTATGTTTGTTATTACACTTTATTGTATTAATTCTCTAGCTACACAAACTTGGTGTCTGGCAAGATTTCTACCCCTACTAATTGGTGATCTCATTCCTGAAGGGGATGAAAGGTGGAATAACTTCCTATTATTGTTGCAAATCATGGAGTATCTTTTTGCTCCAAGAATCACTCATGACCAAGTGGCATACTTGGAACTTTTAATCGAAACTTTTCTAGAAGAATTTGTTTGCCTTTACCCTGATAGACCATTAACACCAAAAATGCACTACCTAGTGCACACTCCTATGTGGATTAGAAGGTATTTTTTTATTTTGAGCGATGCAATATTAGATTTACACAGCCATATTTATTAATAGGTGTGGTCCTTTGATTGGTGCTTGGTGTATGCGCTATGAAGCAAAGAATAAATACTTTAAAAAAATTGCGACTACAATTGGAAACTTCAAAAATATTGAGAAAACCGTGGCTACCAGGCACCAACATTATATGTGTTATAAAATGTCATGCACAAGTTTTATTTCAGGTGATACAACACATGGAGTGGGTAAGTTCTCAATTCAGATTTGAACTGGTTGGCTAATGTAAATAAATAGCTATTATAATTTTTGTAATGTACATGTATATTTTTAGTGCGAACCATAAATATTTCTGAGGTCCCTTATGGAGATGCCTTAATGGAAGAATACAGCTGTGAAACTCAAACAAAATTACAAAGGTAGGCAGTTTGAATATTATTAAAGAAAGGTTTTATTGGTTCCTTGTTGTTTAATAGGACATCATTTGTAGAAAAAAATGGGATTAAGTACAGTAAAGGCAGCATTGTGTTCTACAGTATTGAAGATGAAGTCCCGGTATTTGGCAAAATTATGGATATATTAGTTTGGTCCATGGGAAAATGTATTTTTGTAATCATTCCATATGTTGGAGATAACTTTTTTAACCATTATAATGCTTATGAAGTTAGGCAAGATAATTCTAACTACATATTTCAGACTCCTGATAATCTAGCTGATCATCGGACACTATCATTAAGTACATCTTTTTCACAACATTTAAGAAATAAAGCTTTTGTTTCATTAAAATATCAAGTATGTTGTAAACCGCATTGTTAATATCTTTTGAATATATATATATGTATTTTTTGTTTATCTTTTACATGACAACCGGGAATAGGAATAATGGGAGGGGGGGGGGGGGGGGGGAAGGAGGGAGGAGATGCCGTGATAACAGAAGGTATTTCTATTCTAATTAACGAGCCAGGGGGTGGGTGTCGTGACAACAGAATGTATTTCAATACTAATTAATGAATCAGGGGGTGGGTGTCGTGACAACAGAATGTATTTCAATACTAATTAATGAGTCAGCTGATGGGTGCCTTGACAACATAAGGTATTTCAATACTAGTTAATGAGTCAGAGGGAGGGTGCCATGACAACAGAAGGTATTTCAATACTAATTAATGAGTCGGGGGAGGGGGGGGGTGCTGTGACAACAGAAGGTATTTCAATACTAATTAATGAGTCAGGGGGTGGGTGTCGTGACAACAGAAGGTATTTCAATACTAGTTAATGAGTTAGGGGGTGGGTGTCGTGACAACAGAAGGTATTTCAATACTAATTAATGAGTCAAGGGGTGGGTGCCGTGACAACAGAAGGTATTTCAATACTAATTAATGAGTTAGGGGGTGGGTGCCGTGACAACAGAATGTATTTCTAATTAATGATTCAGGGGATGGGTGACTAGACAACAGAAGGTATTTCAATGTCAATTAATGAGTTAGGGGGTGGGTGCCGTGACAACAGAAGGTATTTCAATACTAATTAATGAATTAGGGGGTGGGTGCCGTGACAACAGAAGGTATTTCAATACTAATTAATGATTCAGGGGGTAGGCGCGGTGACAACAGAAGGTATTCTAATACTAATTAATGAGTCAGGGGGTGGGTGCCTTGACAACAGAAGGTATTTCAATACTAATTAATGAGTCAGGGGGTGGGTGCCGTGACAACAGAAGGTATTTCAATACTAATTAATGAGTCAGGGGGTGGGTGCCGTGACAACAGAAGGTATTTCAATACTAATTAATGAGTTAGGGGGTGGGTGCCGTGACAACAGAAGGTATTTCAATACTAATTAATGAGTTAGGGGGTGGGTGCCGTGACAACAGAAGGTATTTCAATACTAATTAATGAGTTAGGGGGTGGGTGCCTTGACAACAGAAGGTATTTCAATACTAATTAATTAGTTAGGGGTGTGGCCGTGACAACAGAAGGTATTTCAATACTAGTAATGAATTAGGGGTGGTGCCGTGACAACAGAAGGTATTTCAATACTAATTAATGAGTCAGGGGGTGGGTGCCGTGACAACAGAAGGTATTTCAATACTAATTAATGAGTCAGGGGGTGGGTGCCTTGACAACAGAAGGTATTCCAATACTAATTAATGAGTCAGGGGGTGGGCGCCGTGACAACAGAAGGTATTTCAATACTAATTAATGAGTTAGGGGGTGGGTGTCGTGACAACAGAAGGTATTTCAATACTAATTAATGAGTTAGGGGGTGGGTGCGTGACAACAGAAGGTATTTCAATACTAATTAATGAGTGGGGGTGGGTGCCGTGACAACAGAAGGTATTTCAATACTAATTAATGAGTCAGGGGGTGGGTGTCGTGACAACAGAAGGCATTTCAATACTAATTAATGAGTCAGGGGGTGGGTGCCGTGACAACAGAAGGTATTTCAATACTAATTGATGAGTCAGGGGGTGGGTGTCGTGACAACAGAAGGTATTTCAATACTAATTAATGAGTCAGGGGGTGGGTGTCGTGACAACAGAAGGTATTTCAATACTAATTAATGAGTTAGGGGGTGGGTGTCGTGACAACAGAAGGTATTTCAATACTAATTAATGAGTTAGGGGGTGGGTGGGGGATGCTGTGACAACAGAAGGTATTCAATACTAATTAATAAGTTAGGGGGTGGGTGCCGTGACAACAGAAGGTCTTTCAATACTAATTAATGAGTCAGGGGGTGGGTGCCGTGACAACAGAAAGTATTTCAATACTAATTAATGAGTCGGGGGAGGGGGGAAGCTGTGACAACAGAAGGTATTTCAATACCAATTAATTTGTTGGGGGGAGGGGGGGGGAGGGAGGGGATGCCGTGACAACAGAAGGTATTTTAATACTAATTACTGAGTCAGGTGGCGGGTACCTTGAAAACATAAGGTATTTTACTTTCCATAATTAACTTTTAAGATTTTAACAAAAACTTTTATATATTTAATTATTTCAAGACAACAGCAAATAAGTAGTAATAAATGAATTTTTTTTTAATGTTTAAAGTACCTAAGTGATAACACTCTAATCAACTGATGATAATATATGTAAAATGTTAGAATTGTATACATTGTGATATTTGAAAGGAATTCATCTTTGCCTGCTCTAGTCACAGTATGAAGTTCTTTTCATATGTCATGATAACCGCAAGCAACCAATTTCAACTGCTGGAAACTGTGTGAGTCAATTCTAGAAAGAAGATTTAAAATATAAAAATTATACCTTTCCTGTAGTATGAATCTTATAAGTTTTACAATTTATACTTAATTAGAGTATACTAGACATACTCTCGGAGTATGTATATCATACTTGCAGGTAACCATACCTACGGTATAAAATAGAAAAGTATGACAATTATACCTAAAAAGTATGATATACATACTTCTTTTTTTGCTGTGTATAAACTGTGCATACTAACCACCCTTGGGGTATTGCTATTTTTGAGTTTTAGTTTAATAGAATAGGCCGGATAAAGCTGTGTGAGGCCTGGATATGATATGTGAGGGTCTACTACCCTCTCATATCCGACCTATATGGGGACCAGCCCTAGTTCGGACAACTCTCCTGCTGCCGCTCATACCGCAGGAATTTACCATAGCTAGCTGCTTAACTGTTTACCACAGAGCAGAGCAGCCCAGCCCAGGGTAGAGTTAGATCTGGAGATAACAGCTGGCAGCTACAATGCTAAAGTAAACCTGCCAGGTGTGCTTCAATTGAATTTTAATTGAATTTTAATTTTGGGCCGGAAATTCGCTTGACACCGCCATATTTGTGCGAAAATGCTGATAAACCAAGTTGCTAGTGGAAACTGGGCGGCAGGCTTTGGGTAAACGGGTTCTAAAATAGTTAGAGCATGCGCTCAGGTACTGGTGGATTTAGTGCACTAAATCCACCAGTACCTAAGCTCGTATGTTCTAACTATTACATAGAAACAAAATATGAAATCATAATTATTTATTAGTAATGGCTTACAAGTTTTCTGGGTTTTTTCAGCTACCTTTCTCTGGCGAAACTTACCAACCTGGTTAGAGCAGTAGCAAAAATGTCAGTTGGGAATGTGAGTGGCCCCCTAGTGAGTTTTACAGCCTGACATTGCGCAAAGAGCTACCAATTAGTATATATGAACTACTGCAGTGAAGAAATCTTGCATAGAATAAACCACTTATTAAACTCATCAGAATGGCTAGATATTTCACTCTCTGGCATTATTTTCACTCTCACGCTCGTAAACATGAATCAGCTTGCTCGTAAAATATTTGCCATATTACACTCTGAATCATGTAATAAGTATTACATATGTACATGTGTATATATTAGTTTATTTAAAAATTAAAGCTAAAATACTCTCACAATTCATTGAACTAAGCTGACTGGAGGGCACTCACATACATTAATATCATTTCCTGTCTCATGTATGATGTCATTTCTTTTCTTACATGTTTTCTAACTATAGAGCAGGTCCTGTTTAGTTCCTCATGCTTTTTGTTGCGCTATGTAAACTAATCTTACAGCTGTTTGCAGTAATACAACTAACCAACATGTTTACCAGCAGGTAAGTATGAATTATTATATGTTACAATAACAACACATTATTGAAAGTAAACCAAAACTAATAGGAAGCAATGTGGCATTTTGGTCCTACTACATATACATTTATTGGAGTATCTTCCATCAATGGTACGTTTCCGGGAATGGACAGTTCCGAGCATTGCGAAATGTAGGGTGTGCCTTCGAAAGCAACAACAACAAGTACTTCCAGGTAGAGAACAGTATCCTGCCAGAGACTGCGGACTGTGGTTGGCGCGATGGCGGGAGGGTTGGTGATTTTGATGGCTCTCTGTACTATTTGTTATGGTGAGTGAGTATTTGATTCTATTCGTACAGCTTTAACACTGACGTATAAAAGTGTAGGAGCCATTTTCCGACCTTTTGCATTTACACCACTCTGATAATTGTAATAAGTGGTTTATTCTATGCTAGACATCATTGCTGCTGTCGTTTATGCAATGTCTGTAATTAACTGGTGTAAAAGTTGGCTTGTTCTAACAATCCCTTATTACTGATTACATGCATGAGTCAAGTGTGGCATGGCAATGAGATAGAGCCACAGGTTGGTGAAAACGAATCCTAAAAGTGAAATATTTTGCTCAGTGCGTGAAAGTAATACCTGAGAAAAATTATTTTGCTATAATAATTCATACATTCTATGCTAGATATCTTCACTGCAGTAGTTAGTACTAAGGTTAGTAGTTGAGCTTCTGAAGAACCATGCTGATATTATGATATTATAGCATATACCTGGTTGAATTGTGTTTATGAATAGAAATGTAGCTGTAAGGACACAACACACTGGAATGATGTTAACAACTATTTGCTGTTTGAGGTAATGAGCTTGCTCAATTCAGCATGTGATAACAGCAATTCAGCTTGAGTCAATATCATGTGGCAAACCTAATGAAGCTATTGTGAAAGTATCAAGCATTAATGCTTGGGGGAGATAGTGTGGGAGAGTCCCTTCTTACTCCACTATACCAACTACCAATGCTAGTACTAAATACTACTGCAGTAAAAATATCTAGTATAGATAAAACAACTTATTCCCTCTGGTCAAAAGTGATATAGTAAGATAATTCACTCTCAGGCTTATTTTCCCTCACCTTAATTTAGGCTCATGAAAATGAGTTGGTCTGCTCATGAAGTATCTCTCCATATCACACTCTGACTCATGTAATCATTACTATAATATATATAATATTTTACATGTATGTATCATATGTATATATGCATAATTGTATTTTATGCTACGGTATTTATCTTCATAATGTTTTGTTGGGGCATGTGACCCATGAGATAACTCAAGTTATCATATTGTGTTCTCCCATGCTATATTGTGCAAACTCATTTCTCCTCCATAATTTAGTAGTCGTAGCAACCAGCCTAGCTTACCAGTTGTGAGTGGGACTAGGAAAAGGGACCTTTTGACGCAAACAAAAAAAATAGAGTTTTTTTACGCTAATAGTAAGCTACATTTCACCTCCACTTGGTGCTAAAATACTGGAGGGTAAAACCTTCGATGCACAGAGAAACTGGCAGTTGAACTAGGCTGCCTTCAGGAAAGTATTAGAACCAGAAATCAAGAAAATGTAAATTATTTTGCCAATTCTGGTATAATTAACGTTTCCGTATACTTAATGGTGTACTCCACATAAGCAATTAAATCTTGCAGCAGCTTTTAGAGGCACAAACAAAGTTTTGCGTGAAGTTCTTTTAAGTTATATAGCATCTCACAAACTGTCTTGTCAGAATCCTGGCTACTCTACTGGCTGTATATACTATTAGTAAACTTTAAGTCAGAGGTCAGCTGTAGAGAGCATGCTAGTCTCAAAGTAGGTTTTAAGCTAGTGTGAAACCCTGCCTATTCCCGGTTTATTGTATTTCGTGAGAGAGAGAATATAAAGTAGATTTTCTTTTCGTGGCACACTTGGGGTCTTTTTAGTTGTTTAGACATTTGAAATTTGGCATAGACATTGAAATGTGAAGGTTGTGTATACAAGGGTATAGCTGGCCAGGGACATGTTTCGCAATAAGTGGAAAATGGCGACTGACAGTTTTTGTCACCGACTTCCCAGAGACCATTTTAGTACAAATTACAGCAACTTAGTGCACACAAAAGCTAGAAAACAAAGTCACATAAAAGTCGTGAGCATCTTAACAAAAGACATAACAATTAACAAACAAGAAAAAACAATAGCAATAACAAATGACGGGCTCTAAATATAGAATTAAGAAAAGTACTGTTTGCCATTGATGCAACTAAATTCAACTGCAAAAGATATACTATCTGAGTACAAGATACTATCCTAAGAGTTCATCTTCAATCAAGAAATACTTTGGTACATACACAGGGTATTGATAGATGCTTGAGTATTACTCGCAAAAATGTTTAAAGGCACTCGTTGTAAGCGTGGTGTGGATCAACTTGAAAGAATAGTGAGATTTAATGGTGAGTTCTCATTTCACGGCTACTTTTTTTAATTTGAATAGATGGAGCTAGAGGTCAAAGGGCATACTGGGATTTTTCCTTTTATACCGGGACCTCTGGAAGGAGCTCAGAATGTGGTAAACGAGGCCACAGATTTAGTGTAAAGAGAAAATATTAGCTTTAAATTACAAACCCAACCTCTACGTTTAAGGTCCATTTCCTCAGACTCATTATCAGTTTTCGGTGTGTTGTTCAGGTAGGCATGCAGATTGATTGATTGGATTGATTTATTAATTTATTAATAAATCCATCCATCAATCAATAATAATAATAATAATTAATAAAGAAGTAAATAAATAATTCTAATCAATTTATGAATTATTTAATTAATTATAGTAAATAAATATAAAAATAAATAAGTATACTTATAAATATATAATAAATAAATAACTAAATTATTAATTATTTAATTAAGATAGCTATATATATAATATTATATATATATATATTCCACCCTAAATATTTTCACAATAATATCTTTAGATTCACGATATTTCATGTTCTTATTTCACGCTGTACTGCTGTACTGCGTAAGCTTTTTACCCTTGTAGTTATAGCAACTGGCCAAGCTAGTCAATTTTCTTTGTTTTTATAGCTTACCTTCCTCCATATGTAGCCTACTCAACCTAGTTAGAGTAGCTGCTAAAATATCAGCTAGGGGTGTGGGTAGCCCCTACAACTAACTTTACCTGTGAAATACCCTTTCTCTAGTACTAACTACAGTAGTTAAGATATATAATGTGGAATAAACACTTATTACACTTGTCAGAGTGATATGGCAATATATTTCACTCTTAGGCTTTATTTTCACTCGTCTCTGGCTTTAGAAAATAAATTAGCCTGCTCATGAAATATTTCACCATATCACACTCTGATTCATGTAATAAGTACTATATATTATATATATATTTATTAGGTACTGAACAGAGCCTGATAACTGTTGCCACATAGAAAATGCATTAAAGTAAACAGGATGTGGCTTAGGGCAATATTTTTCCATATCACCTGTGTTCATAGTTATTACGTTGGGTTATTACGTCCCCCTAGGTAAATTTCTTGTTACCAAGGTATTGCCATGAGCAGTACCTAATAAATTTATTATCCATTGGATACCCGAGAATATCACTCGTCTGATTGGCGGGATTTACGCTCGTGCCTGCGGCACTCGCGTAAATACTAAGCCAACAGACTCGTGATATTCTCCTGTATCAAATGAATAATATATATTTATTGCAGTTTTGATATTTTTACTTGAATATTTCCGCATCACGCGAGCGTTCTGTATTCTCCCATATTGTACGGTTTATATTGTACGCTACTTTAGCGCGCGAGTAGCAGTAAAATAAATGAAAATGTATTGTAACCGGTTGAGAGAAATTTCAAAGAAGCAATAAATCACTGATCACACTCGTCGACAATTGGAATGATTTACTATCACCATGCAAATACTTCAGTATACACCGGTGTATAACATAAGGATAACTTTGTTATACATATGAGAAACACCAGGGTCACTCATCTAGTATACACCAGTGTTTCTCCTGTGTATAGGTACCGGTTTACACAGGTGTGTATAACATTGATATAACAAAAGTATACTACTGGTGTAAACCATATGTAAACCATATGTATAACTTAAGTATATCAAAAGTATACTACGCATATGTATAACTTAAGTATATCAAAAGTATACTACACTGGTTATAACAATAGTAGATAGCCTGCGTATATCTTTCATATTGCCTATTATTTCAAATATTTATCATACGTAAAACAAAAGTATAATGACCACAAAAAAAAGTGATCTTGCACCATAAAAATTTTGAAACATTTGAAAAAAGAAATCACTTCGTCCAATAAAATAAAGATTCTGTGTGAATATTGCTTGATCATTGTTATCACTGCATGGAGAGTTCTCCGGTGAAAACAGAACTTCATACTTGACGCTTGCATCCTATTCCCGATATAAATCTTTCAGATAGTATTCACAACATCCACAACGTCCCCTTCAAAATTCTGAACACATAAACACACACAAAATGAAATTGCATTAGACTACACAGATAAAACCTAACTTAAAATTAAGACAAATAATTATACTACACAAATATTTAGTCGGCGAGCGAGCGAGACACTTACAGAGGGAACTCAATTGAAAATCGGGGATGTTTGTTTATTTATATATATGTTTGGACGTACGTATGTCATTTTGTATACTTTGACTTTCTCCTATTTTTTGCGTTAGCTCTTTGTTCGACCCCAACCCAAACTTCACTAAACAGAATCCTCTGGCTAAGCGATCATTACCGTAGCATCCTAATATTGAATTGTTTACCGCTCTGAATAATGGTCCACAATATATTAGTTCAATAAGAAAAAGGGTACATAATATATTACTTTAATTTGGATAGAGGTCCACAATACATCCGTTCACTATGGAAAAGGGTCCACAATATATTACTTCAATACGGAAAAGGGTCCACAATATATTAGTTCAATACAGAGAAGTGTCCACAATGTATGTTCAATACGGAAAAGTATCCACAATACAATTAGTTCAATACATAAGTTAAATATGGAAAAGGGTCCACAACACATTAGTTCAATAAGGAAAAGGCTCCACAATATATTAGTTCAATATTGATTGCGGTCCTCAATATATCCGTTCAATATGGAAAAGGGTCCACAATATATTACTTCAATACGGAAAAGTATCCACAATACATTAGTTCAGTACGGTAAAGTGTCCACAATATATTAGTTTAATATGGAAAAAGGTCCACAATATATTAGTTTATGGAAAAGGTGTCCACAATAAATATTAGTTCAATATGGAAAAGGGTCCACAATATATTACTTCAATATGGAAGTGTCCACAATGCATTAGTTCAATATGGAAAAAGGTCCACAATATATAAGTTCAATATGGAAAAGGGTCCACAATACATTAGTTCAGTACGGTAAAGTGTCCACAATATATTAGTTCAATACAGAAAAGAGTCCACAATATGTTAGTTCAACACAGAAAAGTGTCCACAATACATTAGTTCAGAACAGAAAAGGTCCACAATATATAAGTTCAATACGGAAAAAGGTCCACAATACATAAGTTCAATATGGATAGAAATCCACAATACATAAGTTCAATATGGAAAAGGGTCCACAATATATAAGTTCAATATGGAAAAGGGTCGACAACATATTAGTTCAATAAGGAAAAGGCTCCACAATATATTAGTTCAATATGGATAGAGGTCCACAATACATAAGTTCAATATGGAAAAGGGTCCACAATATATAAGTTCAATATGGAAAAAGGTCCACAACACATTACTTCAATGCAGGAAAGGGTCCACAATACATTAGTTCAGTACGGAAAAAGGTCCACAATACATAAGTTCAATATGGATAGAGGTCCACAATACATAAGTTCAATAATATGGAAAAGGGTCCACAATATATTAGTTCAATATGGAAAAGGGCCCACAATACATTACTTTAATACAGAAAAGGGTCCACAATACATTACTTCAGTACGGAATAAGGTCCACAATACATAAGTTCAACATGGAAAAGAGTCCACAATATATAAGTTCAATATGAAAAAGGGTCCACAACATATTAGTTCAATAAGGAAAAGGCTCCACAATATATTACTTCAATACGGAAAAGGGTTCACAATATATTAGTTCAATACAGAGAAGTGTCCACATGTCAGTTCAATACGGAAAAGTATCCACAATATAATTAGTTCAATACATAAAAAATATGGATTGCGGTCGACAATATACCCATTCAATATGAATAAAGGGTCCACAATACATTAGTTCAATACGGAAAACTGTCCACAATACATTAGTTCAATACAAAAAAGTGTCCACAACACATTAGTTCAATATGGAAAAAAGTCCACAATATATAAGTTCGATATGGAAAAGGGTCCACAATATATTACTTCAATATGGAAAAGTGTCCACAATATATAGTTTAACATGGAAAAGGTGTCCACAATAAATATTAGTTTGATATGGAAATGGGTCCACAATACATAAGTTTAATATGGAAAAATGTCCACAATACATAAGTTCAATATGGAAAAGGGTCCACAAAATTATAAGTTCAATAAGGAAAAGGCTCCATAATATATTAGTTTAAAATGGATTGCGGTCCACAATATATCCGTTCAATACAGAAGTGTCCACAATATACTTTATTATGGATAAAGGGTCCACTATACATTAGTTCAATATGGAAACGGTTCACAATATATTACTTCAATATGGATAAAGGGTCCACAATACACTAGTTCAATACAGAAGTGTCCACAATACATTAGTTCAATACGGAAAAGGGTCCACAATATATTACTTCAATATAGAGGTCCACAATATATCTGTTCAATACGGAAAATGATCCACAATACATTAGTTCAATACAAAAAAGTGTCCACAATACATTAGTTCAATATGGAAAAAAGTCCACAAAATATAAGTTCAATATGGAAAAGGGTCCACAATATATTACTTCAAAATGGAAAAGTGTCCACAATGCATTAGTTCAATATGGTAAAAGGTCCACAATATATTAGTTCAATATGGATTGTGGTCCACAATATACCCATTCAAATAAACGGTCCACAATACATTAGTTCAATACGGAAAAGGGTCCAAAATATATTAGTTCAGTACAGAAAAGTGTCCACAATATATTAGTTCAATATGGAAAAGGGTCCACAATACATTAGTTCAGTACGGTAAAGAGTCCACAATATATAAGTTCAATATGGATTGCGGTCCACAATATACCCATTCAATATGAATAAAGGGTCCACAATACATTAATTCAATACAGAAAAGGGTCCACAATACATTAGTTCAGTACGGAAAAAGGTCCACAATATATAAGTTCAATATGGAAAAGGGTCTACAATACATTAGTTCAGTACGGAAAAAGGTCCACAATATATAAGTTCAATACGGAAAAGGGTCCACGATATATTAGTTCAATATGGAAAAGGGTCCACAATACATCCGTTCAGTACGGAAAGAGGTCCACAATATAAAAGTTCAATATGGATTGCGGTCTACAATCTATCCATTCAACATGGAAAAAGGTCCACAATAGTCCACAATATATAAGTTCAATATGGAAGAGGGTCCACAATACATTACTTCAATACAGAAAAGGGTCCACAATACATTAGTTCAGTACGGAAAATGGTCCACAATATATAAGTTCAATATGGAAAAGGGTCCACAATATATAAGTTCAATATGGAAAAAGGTCCACAATATATTAGTTCAATACAGAAGGGTCCACAATACATTAGTTCAGTATGGAAAAAGGTCCACAATATATAAGTTCAATACGGAAAAGGGTCCACAATATATTAGTTCAATATAGAAAAGGGTCCACAATACATTCGCTCAGTACGGAAAAAGGTCCACAATATAAAAGTTCAATATGGATTGCGGTCTACAATCTATCCATTCAACATGGAAAAAGGTCCACAATAAGGTCCACAATATATAAGTTCAATATGGAATAGGGTCCACAATACATTACTTCAATACAGAAAAGGGTCCACAATACATTAGTTCAGTACGGAAAATGATCCACAATATATAAGTTCAATATGGAAAAGGGTCCACAATATATAAGTTCAATACAGGAAAGGGTCCACAATACATTAGTTCAGTACGGAAAAAGGTCCACAATACATAAGTTCAATATGGAAAAGGGTCCACAATATGTTAGTTGGAAATGGTCCACAATATATCAGTTCAATATGGATTGTGGTCCACAATACTTTAGTCAATACGGAAAGTGTCCATAGTTCAGTGGAAAAGTGTCCACAATACATAAGTTCAATACCGAAAAGTGTCCACAACACATTAGTTCAATATGGAAAAAGGTCCACAATATATAAGTTCAATATGGAAAAAGGTCCACAATATATTAGTTCAATACAGGAAAGGGTCCACAATACATTAGTTCAGTACGGAAAAAGGTCCACAATACATAAGTTCAATATGGAAAAGGGTCCACAATTATGTTAGTCAATACGGAAAGTGTCCATAGTTTAGTATGGAAAAGTGTCCACAATAAATTAGTTCAATACGGAAAAATGTCCACAATGTCAGTTCAATACGGAAAAGGTCCACAATATAGTAGCATTAAGGGGAGAAAATGTACAATAGTATGTTTTCCCAACATGGAAATAAATCAGAATTTATCTCTAGGGCACAGACCAACTAAAGACACAATCATGTAAGGATATTGTCCTAGTTTTAAATACACCAAAGATTAAGTGAACATCACTAATACTTATTTTTAATGGCACAATTTTTATTTACCTTGAGAGAACATCAGATCCATTTATCTTGTCTTTATTAGAAACTTCAATGTCCCCAGTATTCACAATGAAAAATCTGGAAACTTAACCTAAAAAAAATAAAATAAAAATTAAAAAAAAAAGTAAAACAAGAATTGAGTATTTACTAGGTATGTATACAAAAAATTTCTGAGGGGGGCGGGACTTTTGACGTAACAATTTTTGCATGTGTGACTAAATTTTTTACTTACTTTGTCACATTATACGTATATTATAGTCAAATTCATCATGTCAGGATGAATAAAATCTAGCATAATTCTGCTTTAATAGAAAGGGTTGAACTCAAGCTATTGGGGGGTGGGGGGGATCCCAATGCCATCTCTCCCCTTCCCCCCAATCACTATCTGTATACATCCATAATTACAATGACATAGCAGGGTTTCATACAGAGGTAGGGGCGCCCTGGGATTCCCCCCCCCCCCAGAATTTCATAAAATAAATTAATAATATTTACTACTTAATGATATTCTGTGGTTATAATTTATAATGGTATTCTGTGAGTTTGTTGTTTGTATATATCTAATATTTGGTGAAAGTTCACTTCAGTTAATTGAGGTCCTTCAATTGCAATACGCATTAGTTTTCCAAGAGTGGTGTCACTAATTCTAGACCTGAGACGATTTTTAATTACATGGGTGTGATTTCAGCAAAATCGGGTGTGGTCAATCAAACGTGTGGGCCCCACTTCTAAACCCTCCCCCCCCACCTCCAGAAAATCTCCTGTATGAAACCCTGCATAGTTATTGGGGAGCTGAACATCTAGCTCCCTTCATTTAGAAAAACCACCTTACCTCCTCGTCAACTATTTAACTATAACAAGTAATGTCCCCTTTAACAACTCATGTCCCTTTTAACAACCTAGTTAAGCCTCTGTAACTTCAAAGATGCACATTCAATGTACTACATATGTGCCTAACACCTCTATCTGTTTCCAAGCAGGCAGTTGACACGATTTATTTCAGGAGGCAAGGGGAGAGAAGAGGAGGAGGCTTTTGCCCTCAATTCAGGGTGCAGTACCACTTGAAACTGCAGCACTAAACCGCAGATGGAGGAGTTATGCTATGTATTTATTTCTCGTTTTATGTTCAATGTACGCTTACTTTGTTGTTGCCGCTGAAACAGACACCAACAGACCGCTCTTATAAACCAAGTTTCAAGAAAAAAGACCAACCAGGAACTGAGAAACAACGGTACAAACCTTACAGCTATTCAGCAAAATTCAGGGGCGACCGTTGCAGTTACGACTCAAAAATTTTCCCCCAGCGGTATAGTATAGGCTTCCCCACAACATTACAATGCCATATTTTTTATATTAGTATTTATTTTCCATTTTTATAAATATTTTTATATTTTTTTTTGTATCCTATAAAAAACAAAACAAAAAACTCAGTGTAATGGTGTTTTTTTAATGTGGTGTGTACCTGTGTACAAATATGAGTTCATTCTGGCCATCCAATACGTCTGAATTTCAATTTTTAGATACCGAAGCTAATTATTGATTCGTATTCATTTGATTCTTCAACCCCGCCCCCACTCTGAGCGCGCAATTTATTGTGGACAAAATTCTGGATGGTGATAGCAAACACTGAAGGAAAGTTACTGTGCGAGTGAGCCCGGCGGCGCGGAATAGTAGAATACTTCTGGAATGTACAGGAGGGTCCTAGACGATGAAGAAGCGGTGGTGTATTAATGAAGCCTGGAGTCACTAGTTTAGAATAGATATATCATGGCTCACAGCTGCAGGAGAATCTGCTTGGGTGTCTTTGGAGAGCTTGACTGTGCACGCACATAGTACTAGCACTGTGCATGCACGTCTGTGCACACACATAGTACTAACACTGTGCATGCACATAGTACTATTACTGTGCACACACATAGTACTAACACTGTGCATGCACGTAGTACTATTACTGTGCACGCACAGTGCTAACACTCTGCACACACGTAATACTATGCACACACATAGTACTAATACTGTGCACACACATAGTGCTAGCACTGTGCATGCACATAGTACTATTCCTGTGCACGCACAGTGCTAACACTGCACGCACATAGTGCTAACACCAAACACTGTGCACGCACTAGTACTATTACTGTGCACGCACATAGTGCTTACACTAAACACTGTGCACACACTAGTACTATTACTGTGCACGCACTAGTACTATTACTGTGCACGCACATAGTGCTAACACCAAACACTGTGCACACACTAGTACTATTACTGTGCACGCACATAGTACTAACACTGCACGCACATAGTGCTATTACTGTGCACGCACATAGTACTAACACTGCACGCACATAGTGCTATTACTGTGCACACACATAGTATTAACACTGTGCACGCACATAGTGCTAACACCAAACACTGTGCACGCACATAATACTAACACCATGCATGCACATAGTGATTACACCGTACTAGAGTCATTCTTATTAGTGTTATCACGTACTAGATTTATTCGTATTAGTGTCAGCAAGCACATTCTAGTGTCTGTCAGTTGTAGTATGTTCAATTAAGTTAGTGTTTGCAAGTGTCAGTTTGATTGTAGTAGCTGTTGTTGTAAGGAAAATACGATACCCGATGAAATAATTTACTAATCAGGTGATCTTTGGAGGTATGGGCCAAGTCCTTGAGGCCAAATTATTTCTTCACTGGTGGGCATGTCACATGATGTCACTTCCAGTTTCAATTCCTGTCGCAAAAATTTGTCTTTCGAGGCTATCTGAGTGGTTCTGAGGTAGGCTTGTGGGTTTTTATTAGTGTGTACACGTACTAGAATCATTCCTTTTAGTGCCCGCATGTACTAAAGTTATTCTTTTTAATGCCCGCATGTACTAGAGTCATTCTTATTAGTGCCCACATGTACTAGAGTCATTCTTATTCGTGTCAGCACGTACTAGAGTCATTTTTATTAGTGTTCGCACGTAATAAGTTTTATTTATCTTGGTAATGTCTGTTTTTACTATTGTCCACAAGAGTATTTTTTTAGTGGTTTTAGCTGAGTTGGGATAATTATATTGCGTATTCAATGTAAATAGATAGATTTTGATAACACTGGACATAAGAACAAAGTAAAGATGTTTATTATTTGTATAGATGATACATAATTTAAAAGAGATGACTAAAAAAAAAAAAAAAAATTAATAATTGATGTCTGTACTTCTAATTCTTTTAGAAGGGCGTGACGAAACTGGTGATGGTGAAGGAGTTGGTGACTGAATGTGTGGTGTCAGTGTCTGAATGAGGTGACATACAAAGGTTAATTATTGTTAAAAATGAAGTTGTATACTATAATTCCATCTTATTTATATTTAAAAGTTTATTGGTGCTGTTGTTGGTATTTTCTCTCATTTTTAAATTTTTATTAAATTAATTTATTCATTTTCGTTTTATTTAGTTATTTAGTATTATTATTTTACCTATTCCATGCAGAGTAAGAAAAGACCCCCTGCAGATCTTCTTCCCCAGATGATAGAAGGTGTTGACTCTAGTTGTTCTACGCTGTGTAGGTGTGTGTTTGTGGCTGGGACCGATTACTTCATCCACAGACAGAAACGCTTGAATTTGGCCAAGGACTACCAGGTCCAGCTGCTCCCTCGTCAGCGCACTGGCCTCATCCCGCTTAGACAAATAGAATTCTCTGTCAAACTGAGCAGAGCACTTGGTGGCACAACCACAGCCCCGGGCTGGTCTAACTGCTCCGTTGAGGTAAATCGTTTCGTCCTTGCTGGTGATGGCTTTCTTGACCTCTTCCTTTCCTTACACAGATGATGCTGCTCCGTCGGCAGGCAACGGACACAGTATCGGAAGGGGAAAGAAAAGTGGTGTCGGAATAAGGTGGTGACAAGAAAACAGATGAATGGTCAGGATGAAATGATGAAGGCTCGATGTCTGGTACAGAGCAGTCCAAAGAATCCAGAGGATCATAGTGGTCATCTTCGTCTTCAAACAGTGGAGTAGCAGAGCCTGACTCTGCTGATGAGACATCCCTAGAAGCTTTATAATAAGTTGTTTTGTTATTTAAATCAAATTTATTACCTTCATAATAGTTGGTAAAATGGCCATCAAACTCAGACGCCTAGAAAAACTCAGAACAAAATGAAAATAACTGCAGGAATAACAAAAGATCTGGCCTAAATAAGGTAAATAAACGATCCACAATATACTAGCTCCAGCTAAATTTCAACTATTAACTAGTTTCTTAAACATGAATGTCGTATAAAAGGGGGTAGCCGGGGACATATTTCGCGATAAGTGGAAAATGGCCGCTGACAGTTTTTGTCACCGACTCCCCTTTAGTAGCATTACAGCAACTTAGCGCACACAAAAGCTTGGAAACAAAGTCATGAGCATCTTAACAGAAGACAAAATAAAAATAATAAAACAAGGGGACCAAAAAATGGCGGGCTCTAAATAGAGATGAAAAGTACTGTTTGCCATTGACGCAGCTAAATTCAACTGCAAAAGATATACAGTGTGCTGTCAGAGTTCTCCAAGATACTTATCCTGGAGTTCATCTTCAATCAAAAAATACTTTGGTACATACACAAGCAGGGTTTCATACAGGATTTGCGTCTAGGGTGGGGAAAATTGGGATTGTATGAAACAGTCCTGATTTTTTAAGTACTTCAATGAAACTAGTAAATGTAATATATTTAACAGCGTTTAATCTAATGAGGGGACATAGGAAAAACTTCTCTCCCCCTTCCCCCCACCTCCCACATCCAATCCAGAATTATTCTTCAAAGATATTGTCAAAATAAGCAGAATTGCAATGAAAATCAGGTCAATTAACATAGAGCAAACAAATTCAGTGTGCCCTAAACTTACCTGAATTAAAAATTACTAAGCCAAGTGACACAAGGTGGCTTTCCCATGAGAGGTGTGTGAGAGCAATTAAAAAAGAACTTCCTGCCCTCATTACTACATTACAACACCTTCATGAAGTTTCAGGAGATGCCGAATCCTATGGTTTCAGCTTACTCTTAGCTAGTCAGGTAGGAATAGCTAGTATTGTGGTTCTCTCTCGAGTTCTCCACATTCTAGCCAAAATGAGTGTCTCAATGCAGATGAAGGTGGCAGATTTTAGCAAACTTCCCATTCTTTTGGAAGCAACTGTTGACTCCTTGAAAAGCTTAAAGGAAGAAACTAGTGATTGGTTGTCAGAGGTTAAATCTACTCTATCTTCCCTAGAAAATGACTACAGCATAACAATTGGCAATGGTTATGGTCCATCTAGGAGCCATAAAAATATCACTGATGTCTCCATATATCGTACCCACGTCGCACTTCCCTTTTGATGTGCTATTGGAGAACATTGACAGAAAGTTTAACAGTAATGCTGTGAAAATCTTGACAGCAATGTCAGTGTTCAACCCTTCTCTGCTTCCAGCAAAGGAAGACTTAAGTTCTTACGGAGTGGACAAGATAAGTTGCTTAGGAGACTTCCACGGTAAGCCAGCTGAATTTGAGTTTGATGGAATAACTTATTCCTCAACACCTCTGCTAAACAAGGACGATTTAATATCAGAGTGGGCTATATTCAAGAGAGCATTGTTTCAAGAAAGAGATGAAATTATGAAGTCAAAATCACTGGAGAAAGCACCAGAGTTCCAAGAAGTATTAGAACTGAAACGTTCAGCTGCTTACACTGGAATTTTTTCAGAGACGTTTAAACTGATTGACATTATGCTTTCGATTCCAGTTGGTACAGCCACAGCTGAGAGATCTTTTAGTGAAATGAAACTCATAAAAACTAGATTACGAAGCCGGCTGACAGAACAGAACTTGGCACGGTTAATGAGAATTGCCATTGAAGGTCCTGAACTGAACGAAATAAACTTTAGTGAAATATTAGATGTATTCAAACAAAGCAATCATAGAATCATACTTTAAGAGTGACTTTATTTAACGTGTCTTTGTTCTTATGGTATTGCTATTATGAATTCAAATCTATTAAATAATTGAATGAGAAAAATCTTTGGGGGGGGGAGGATTTTCTTTTGGGGGGGATATCCCAGGTTCCCCCCCCCCCCTCTATGAAACCCTGCACAAGGCATTTATAGATGGACTTGAGTATTACTCGCAAAAATGATTACATATAGCTGTTTTTTAGTTAGGGCACTTGTTGTAAACATGGTGTGGATCGACTTGAAAGGATAGTGAGCTACGTATAATGGAGGGTTCTCTTTGTGCAGCTACTATATTTTAATTTGAATAGGAGCTAGAGGTCAAAGGGCATGCCGGGGATTCTTCCATTTATACCCGGACCTCCGAAAGGAGTTCAGAATGTGGTATACGAGGCCACAGATTTCGCGTACGGAGAATAGCATTGAATTATAAAACAGACCTCTAAGTTTAACAGGTCACTTGAATCCATAATAATAAAATTAGCAGGTAAAGGACAATCACCAGGACTATGATATGACAATTAGTAGATGAATGACATTGCCAGCAAGATTAAGTTAAATCTTGCAGCTTAACTAAACTGGTCATTAGAATTTGGTAAATATACTGATGACTCATGTAGAGATCTGGCCAACAAATACACATCCATAAAGCCAGTAAGTACAGTAGCTTCTTACCCAGTAGGAGGAGCTCATGACAACAGAATGAGACGTGAAATTCGTTGCTTATTATCCATACCGAATTAAACTCCTACATCACAAATAGTAAATATTCAATAACTATTGGTGAGCTTAGCAAAAATAAAAAACAAAACAAAAAAAACAACAAAAAAAAAACACCTAGCTATATATAACTGAAGCACCTACTCATGAACCCTCAGCACTACTATGCACTAGCTAGTCTACAAAATCATTTCTCAGGCCACACGAATAATAATTCATTTGGCCATTCCTAGTCAAGTATCAATACTGCTCCAGCAATGAAACTGGTAGATGTAAATGTTATCTTCATAAGGAGTAGCTAAATATGCAGGAACACAAAGCCAACCAGAACCTCAGGTAAGCCTAATGGTTATCAGCACATATGCTTGAGGCTTGTGAGCAGACAAGAAATTAGTAAATTAACACTGGTGGACATTACAGATGAATGGAAGTGATAAAAGCATAAACCACTGCCTCAAATCTCTCTGCACAAGGCTTAGGAAGTCTAACACAAGATTTTCAATAGAACACTCACAACACCACTGAACTGATACATGTGCCTTTACCATGTGACAACAGTCAATCCTGAACAGTATAATACCATGCAACTGATACATATGGTGCCATATGTAATAACCAAGTCAAGCCTTCACCTGTACCATATCTATAATGACTTACGTATATAATAAAACCAGCAACCTGTTTTGTTTTTTGTTTTTTCATTTTAAGGCCATATAAACACAATGTGTCTCCTGTTATTCCTCTCACCCTACATAATAGCAACTCAAAGGTCACACAGATGTGACGTAATTAGTTATGTACTGGTCATGATCATAAAATCTTCCAATCACCTCAAACATAACTACACGAAACTAAAACAAAGGGACCACATACCTTCCCAATTGAGGCTTACGTCTTACTTATAGGGCTCACAAGTAGTCTCTAGCATGAGTGTGTGCACACACATACCCTATGCTACCTCCTCAGAAATAATGATAAACTCTATTTCCCAAAATCTGGTCCATCTGCCCAATAGCACATGGTAGTACAGCTGGGAACTATACCGATATTATCATTGCTCTTTGACAAAAGCCCTATATCGTAGAGACAATATTTCAATTGTAGTCACACGGTATTACTGGTTTCTCACCAAACGTTAGCACAGGTCACAAAATTAATGCCGGAGCATCATGGCAAGACAATTATGAGGTACAGCTGCCTTTGTTGCCTGTAAACGTGGCTATAACGTAAAGCTGTGCTATATACTGGAATGTAGTTAATACCGACTATTTTGTACAACACCACTGTACTATATATATCGAGTGCATGTAACCACCGAATTACCGACTGCTCGATTTCTGCGTGGCGCGCCTTTTAAATTCCGGATTTGTTCTAAATGACGCGCGCAATAACTGAGTTTGCAAAAACGCAGAAAGAGACGGCCACAGCAGTGCTGAAGAAATTGTGGACATTGGTACTGTTTGCCAGTTCTATCGCTGCTAAGCATGGTAACATTTCCAATATGCTCATTCATCTGTCTTCATAAGAAAAGAAGCTAAACTGGCCAGAAACACTCACACATTTATAATGCGATACTTCACTTCTTTCAACTCCGTTAACTTTCCCTATAAAGCAAACTACATCAATGTCTGCAAGAAATTATTTGCTCACGTGATTATGATGTGATGCTAGCCACAAAAGCTGGTACCTATGCAGAGTTTAAGCTTCGCATTTTCTCAAGAATCAGCCCGAAATTTAAAAAAAGCATAATAAAAGGTCTTAAATTTAAATCGTCATTGTGAGTAAGTTCATACCTAAATCAACAGTTAATTGTCAGTAATCTCCAAAATCAGAGCGTGACAGACCGACCGACAGACAGGATGACTACTATAACCCTCTCTTGCATGAGCGCTGAGGTTTAATCACCATCATTTGCAGACCAACACAACCCACATACCCTATTATATACATTACACACACAGCTCAATGTCCTTAGACCACAATTCATTGTAATTAAATGCATTATGAAAGCAGACTGAAATTTAAACCTTTGTGGGTCATGATCATTGATCATACTTGTGCGTAAAAATAGCCTCAAATAAATCACATACATACCTAGGTACACCTCCTGACACATCTCACTTCAAGAATTGAATTGTGTAGTGGAGAAAATGAAGTTACAGTGTCAACTTCACAAAATAAATTACAGCTGCTCAGGTTTTCCAGGTACAAGCTACCACATCTAACCACATACAACCACATACATCATATACAGCTTAGACTGAACTCTGTAACACAATGCATACACACAATGCACAATGAAGGTGTAAAAACATCAGTGTACCAAAAAAATAATAATAAAACGTGAACTTGACAACAGACCTATGGAATGAAGTCTTGGTTTATTTTTAGGCCAAACAAACTTGTTTCTCATCTGCACCTTCCTGGGTGATACAGCCACTTCAAAATTTATTATGCAGGTCAAGCCCACTGCTTTAACCACACCCCTACTACCTCATACTTGTTATATACCATTTCAATATTTTTCCTATAGGTCAACTACATTATCGCAATTTCCAATATAGTTGATGAGAAACAAGAAATGTGGTTTCAATTCACACTATAATTTAGTACACTACCAGGCCAGCTATAAAACGTGGTCCATTGCACAAATGAAGACATGCATCTAAAGGAAGGTGAGTGGCTACAACTTGTGAAGAATAAAAGTGATCTATATCAAAAATTGTAAACACTATTCCTAAAGAATATTTCAAAGTTATGTAATACACAATCACAAAATTAAAAAAAAATCGGAAGTCTACACTACAATACAGGCTTCCATACTTACAGCAGCTTGCAAGTGTTTTTTTTTCCTTCATTTTTCTTCTTTTCTTAATACTTATAGCAGATACACGGTAGAATAAGACCATCTTGGTATCTGGCAAAACTAAATAAAAATAGTTATTCTTATTACTAATGTTTAACTGGCTAGTCAATAATTCAGTTGCTACATGGAGTAAATCATCAGATATTTCTGTGATCTTAATTTTTTCAAAGCTTCTATTACAGTCTAAATTCTACCTGATCATTTAACCCTGGTTCCGTTAGAAATAATGCAAAACAAAATATTAAAGTTTACTTTTTAAGCTCTACTACACTTCAATATCTCTTGAGTGGGATAGATTAGATAGGATCCACTTAGTGTCCTAAATTACTATTTTTAAGAAACATTTCATGTTGTGTGTGTGTGGTCCTATAAAATGAGACCACACACACGATACACATAATTAAACGTAAGTGCAACTAGAAAACTAAACACTACTAATCTCTTAGCTACATCACCTAATCAAATAATAAAGAAAGCTCAGGGTACCAAATTTTACTATTATTAGCAAGAGCCAAAGTAACACTAATGCTCGTACAGTCACTAGTCTCACAAGAGCTAGTATGTACGCAGTTTCAAACTCCCCCCCCCCCCAAAAAAAAACAACAACCTCTAACCTTCTTCTAGCGTTGCTATCGCAGTCTCTTTCATATTCACCGGACACTAGCTAACTCCATCTAGAGCGCACACGGTAGCATGGCCAATTTCAGAAGGCGTGGACTGTTGCTATAGTTACAGTTACTTAAAAAAACAATCGGAAAGTTCACTGATTTTCGTAAGTGGGACAGTATTAAGCTCGTCAGTTATTTTAGGGGGGGGGGGGTGGGGGAAACTGTGAGATGCCCTCTCTCAAGATTAAGCATCTTTAAAGTGTTCTGATAAACCTGTCAACATTCAGTTGATTATCTGTATAAATATTCATGCAAATGTTTCCTCTTGAGACTCATGGGCTGAGCTGCAAGTTCAGTGTAGGCAGACAATGATATCATCCACCTCGCTCTGTCAGCAGCTAAAGTCCCCTCCAGATTGAAACCTCCTGGCTTTCCAGATCCGATGGTAAATGACCGGATTGCATGACTTTAGTGCCATGGAGTGCTGGAAAACCTTTTGTATAGAATGATGCCACCTGTCCAGACACTCTTACAGGAGTCATGTCACCAGATATGCATGTTGTGTGGCTGCTTTTGCATAAGACAAGAAGTCCAGGGGGGTGGGGGAGGGAGCATTAGGCAGATGTGTCTCTGGCAACTTATGTGGTACTAGCTCTTCCTTCAGAAACTCTCAGTGGCAGTTCAGCTGGGAATGCCACAGCCGCATTGGTTTGTGCCTATCTATCCTTGGATTTTTTAATAATTTAAAAATGGTTATTATTATTATTATTATTATTATTATTATTTATTATTGATAACTGTTACTCATGTTTGCCCGAGCATGACTCCTAAAGAAAGTAGGTTGGTCTTTGTATACTATTATGTTATTAATAATGGATACATTCATGTGTGTTAGGTGTTTTTCAGAGTCAGGTCATTTTTTTCTTCTTGAATCACATGCCCGGTTATGAAACTCTTAGCCATTATAAGGCAGTATACAACAGTATATTTCAACAGGTTGTCCTGAGACAAAACAGCAATAGCTATAACAAGCAAAAATTACTATTATTATTATGATATCTCATAATTATAATGATGCTGATGATAATTAATAATTGTAACTTATTATAATAAAACTTTTAAATAAAATAAAAATAAAATAAAATAATAATAAAGAAATAAAATGAAGTCAGGTTGTGATGCCTCCGTATACTGATAGCTACGGAGTTCCCTCGCTGAATCGCAATCGAGAGACGCTGCAGGAGATAGTCAGTTGAACGAGGTTCCTTTGTCTCCAGCCTGATCCGTCTACCCAGATCCCTTACCAAGGCCATCGACTTGGGGCCCAGCACTCCCATGGTCTCGATTGCAAGTGGAGAAAAGAAATGGCTAAGTGGAAGGCTACTATATTTATTTTATTTTCTCTCCTCTGCTGCGGCAGCCACTCTCCCTGGTGCTGGGGTAGCATCAGTTCTATAGGATGGTGCGAAGGTGTCTGGGCAAGTCGCGTCCCATACCAGCAAACGACCTGATTTCCAAGGTGCCAGGGTCACACCATCTGGTCTCCTGCCATCTGACCTGACCAGGCGGCTCCAGTCGAGACGGGATCTTGGCTGATGACAGAGCCCGCTTCACGATGTCATTCAGTGCGGTTGACGTTGATGTCTTCCTTCACTTTAACTATTACTGAGCAGTGCTGGCATTGGTGTGGTCCACATATTGAGGTCCCTAGACGAAGTCCCACTGTCACCCGCACTGTCTATCATTCATACATCTCATTCCAAGAGATCAGTATTATAACTTAATAAATCTCTCACCTGCACGTATGTTACAACTGAATTTTAAATGAGTTGAGTTAGTGTTTCCAATAAAGTGGAGGAATCTAGGAGTTGAACTATTCTAAACCTATATGGTCCCTTCACAGGTCGCAGCGTAGGGTATGTTATTATTACTAGAATTTCGCTGGGGCTGCACTTCAGTGCTCTTCTTTACACTTGATAAAGTTATAGCAACCGCCATAGCGTATATCAAAGTCTCAGTATAGTAGAAATCAAATTAATGACATGAAACCAAATTGATGATTGTGAGTTCAAAAAGAAGTGTACAAATGAAGTGGGATATGATAGAATGCATGACAACAGGTGTAAATTAACAAGTTAAGCTGGAATGTTCATGGCGTCTTTTCCAGTCATCTTGAGGGGGGGGAGGGGGAGTTCATCTTTGGTCTGGAAGATCCGTTAGCAAGAGTGGCTTTTTATGGGCACATGTACATCTATATAGTTGAGCAGCAGTCTTCCTCCTCTGCTCTTCCTTCTCCAGCCCTCTCTTTGCCTCGTTCTCCAGCCCTGCTGTTCACTTTCCCCTCTAGCTACTCCTGTCCTGTGCGGTCATATACCACATCTACTCTCTCGCGTCCTGTCCCTCCATCATCTTGGACCATGAGCTTGCCTTTGCACCAGCACACACACACACACACACACACACACACACACACACAGAGAATAAAAAGTATGTATATATACTTTTGGTGGATCATAAAATTTTGACATCACAATTATAAATACTCAGATATGTACTAGAACACCTGTTACACTAAAAATATCCATCTATTAATATTTAGAATAAAGGTGATCTTTGATCATTGAGACCACCTACCTTGGTGATGACATGAGATCGACAGTTTGATTGAAACCAAGCGAGGTTTTGGTTATTTAACAGGTGAGCACCGGTTGCGAGTGCTACAGCTTTTTTTTTTTTACGTCTGCTACAGTTGATACACAATAACTCAGCAAATGCAATTAACAGTGGACTGATAGGAACAGTTACAAAAATTTTTTGTAAAGATTGTCACATTAACCTAGAAAATAATATGCTAGTTAAGGTGTAATTGTACAGACTCATTTCATGACTACAACTGCGTTTGTTACCTTTACCACAACCATAGTCTTGCCTTAGTTGAAAAACAATAGTGCTTAACAAGACCTCTGCATGAGGTGGAATAGCTGTGGTGAAGAGTTGCCAATGACTGAGTACGTGTCACTATAATCGTCAATAGCAGTTAGGCAGCAGTAATTTTGGAATCAACATGCAGAGAGTCTCACACTCAATTAACTTACTGCTGCCTAACTCTCAGCTATTTGGCCCAGGCAGTAACAACAGACACAAAATCCAAATGAAAATAAGTCAGCCTGCTCATGAAATGTGGATGATAACTATACATCAATGCTCAGACAAACGTCAGAACAATTTAATCTTGGTCTGATATTAAAAAATCTGGTATGACAAATGTTACTATATTTTCATTGCTTTACAGACTGTAGTAGAACATGTAGTACATATTGGTATTGCTTTATAAGCTTCAAAATGAGTAAAATTAATTCATATTATTGATCAATCATATTTAAAGAATATTGATCATCATTTAATGATTGTGTCAATCGTTCTGTGAAAAAGTATATTGTCTCGTTCATGGCCTTAGCTTGTTGTGAGTGCAGTAGGTCACTGAGAGTTAATGCTGAAGTGTACTGTTGGGCTATGTTACCAAGTGTAGGATATTCAATTATTGAACATGGACACTGGATCTAACTATAATTTAGAACTGAGTTTGAGTGAGGTGCATCAATGTAATGGGGAAAATGATTAAGCAAAAAAAATCATAAACTAAAACTAGAAGCCAGAGCGCAAATTAAAAGGGACAAAAGAAAAGAAGAATGCCCAGTTAAAAAAAAATAAAATAAAAAATAAAAAATAATAATAATAATAATTAAAAAAATAATAAAAATAAATAAAAATAAAAAATAAAAAATGGAGGAAAAAAGTGTCCATGCCAGGATTGAACCATAGTTGTTAGCATTGAACTTTGAAGCAATGGCAAAGGAGGTAAAAACTGCTAACTGATATGCCAGAAAAGCACACCCTCAAAATGCATGATTAAAACCAGATCTGATCTCTTTGGCCGGCTGAATAGCTGACCAGTTATTGTTTGGTTGGATATCAAGCACTCTTGGGCAGCAAATATCCAATGGCCAACTGTAATAATCCACACTGATACAGTATGTATAATGGCCTGTGAAATGCACACTTTTTGCCCAGTTTTCCCAAAAACCAATCATAATGTACTTTAGTTGGTAATCTGATAAAGCGACTTAAACTTCCTAGTACAACATCATGATACCTTCTTCAATCTTTGGAAGGCCACTGTCTTTGAGATCTGTTGTTGTGTGACAGAAAGACTGACAGACAGACTAACAGACAAATGAAGTAGTGCCACCCTACCATGCATGTGCGCCAAGGGTTAAAAACTAGATGGGACGAAGACCAGCTTAGTAAACATGGGCATATGGTTTCATACAGGATATTTTTCTGGGGGGAGGGGAAGAGTTTAGAAAGGAGGGCCACACGTTTATTTGAACACACCCACTTTTGCTGAACCAGACCCATTTGATTAAAAATTGTCTCAAGTCTAGAAAATTAACTGAAGTAAACTTTTACCAAATATTAGATATAATATATAAACAACAAAACCACAGAATACCATTATAAATCAAAACCACAGAGGTGGGAGGGGAGAGGGGGAAACTCCACCTGGGGGGAGGGGGAGGGGGGGAAACTCAACCTGGGGGGAGATCCCAGGGTGCCCCTACCTCTGTATGAAGCCCTGATTATATGTACTTACGTATGGGTGTGGCTAATCCAATAAATATAAGTTGTACAATGGAGGAAATGATACTTTTGTGCACCACATGAACACTATAGAACACATGCACACACACTTCATCACCTACATGCTCAAACCACTCCTATCTTCTTACACCAAATCATTATTCACCTAGGTGATACAGGAAGCCCATTACAGCACAAAATGGGTATACACGTTGACAGTATACTCATCACACATGTATGTGCAGATGTGTGTGTGTGCGTGTATATGTACACACAATTTCAAAATATATTCTGAATGTGTAAAGAAATTAGTGATAAAAGTCCAAATTTTTAAACTATAAGTTTCACTCTATATAACTTCAAGTGCACATAGTGTGCACTAAATGGAATTGAATAGCCAGTAGTGTATAATTACTTATAATCTATTGCAAATTACATCTTTACTAGAATGTATTGTACTAAATCATAATACTACAATAGGAATGAGTACCAACAGGTTGTGAATGCCAGTAAAGATTGACATGTTCAATTGGTTATAGAGTATGCATCGCACGGACACACATGGATACAGTGCGTGGTATTATAAGATAAAAGTGGGCAGAGACAAGTATACTCAGGGTGTAATATGTATGCACTCATAATGATTACAGGACTATAATATTAGCCAAATGACGGCGAGTTACTCGAGTCATATATCACAGGGGAGTCGGAACAGGTACGGCAATGGCCACACCTATATTTTAACACAAGGGGGCGTGTCAGCCATTTTTCACTTATAGCGAAACATGTCCCCAGCTACACCGCCATAATATGCGACCTCTTCGTTTAAGACTTATAGTGACTCGTAAGACATGGACAGCCAAACTACTTGTAATCGTGCCATGCTATTCCAGAATTGGTAATGGTCATCAAAAGTGCCTGAAAATACCCAGTTGCCTAGATAGGCATTAATGCGTACTTTATAAATGAGGACCTAGGACAAAGGTAAAAATTCGAGTCTGTCCCGCAGATTCTGGGACAGTTGGAGCCTATGAAATTTAGGCTGTTAACATTCCAACATGCATCTACATTTTCTCACAAAGAAATAAAAGTTTTGAGTGTGCAAAGAAAAAAATAACAACTGGGAATCCACTGTCTTCAAACACTGACTTTATTATAACTCAGGTAACATTTGCTTAGCATCATTCATTCTTATAGGTTAAAATTTGAGGACAAGAAACACGACTTAAACACAGTTTTATGTTTGCTGTGTAAATTAAAATGACACCTTTAGTTACTACTGACAGCAAGTTCAGAGATTTACAGTGTATCTGGCAAAAGAGAATTCAGTTGTCAGGACACTACTTACATAGACTTTGAAGCCCGCGTACATGACCATAGCGCAAGTTCAGTCCTATAACACATTGGTATAACAGTCTGGCGGAGCCGAACCCTTTACCTGGCAAAAGATACATTGCACACTGTTACACTGAAAGTTGCTATCCTCGCCACCATATCAACCAAAAAAAAAATAAATACAAATGTTAAGTCACGCACTGATTCTGATTTTCAGTTAAAACACAACAAATCATTGTCACAATGGTATTCCAGAAAGCATTAATTAGAATGACACCATAGACAAAAGTTAACTCTAGTGCTTAAGCTTTTACTGCAGCTGTGATTTATAATGGTAGCATCTTTGAGCACAGAGTTTGTTGATGAGTACTGAATAATTCACTGCCATGGCCAAAGAGATACATACAATTTGAAAAAAAAAAAATCATAACAAATCAATTCCCCTCGTCCCCACCCACCCTGTTTTTTTTCTAAATTATTACATGCAAATTTCTAGCTGTGCAAGTACTTTCTTGTAGCAATCTGGTTGTAGCTAAAACTGGTATAGTGAATTTTCTGTAATTGAGAAGATTACTGCAGCAGTGATAATGCCGTTGCTGTAGCCATTGTAGTGCTTAGAATTGAAAATCAATGAAATATTGGTGGCCTGCTTCAAACTTGGATGTTGATCTGTAATTTTTTTGCAGGACAAAATGAAACCGTAGATGGAATGTGACCAGGACAAAATGAAACCGTAGATTGAATGTGACCTTATACCAGATGAAAAAAATAATCATGCCGTTGTTTACTTGCTCTTAGTAGTGAAGGTGAGCAATGTCATACTTTATAAATGAGGACCTAGGACTAAGGTAAAAATTCAAGTCTGTCCTGCAGATTCTGGGACAGTTGGAGCCTATGAAATTTAGGCTGTTAACATTCTAACTCCAACATGCATCTACATCTTCTCACATAAGAACTAAAAAATTAGTTTTATGATGTTTGCTGTGTAGCTAAAATTAAAATGACACCTATAGTGACTACAGACAGCAAATTCAGAGATTTACAGTATATCTGGAAAAAGAGAATTCAGCTTTCAGGCCACGAAACTACTCACCTAGACTTGAAGCCCGTGTACACCATAGCGCAAGTTCCACTCTAGTCCAGTCCATAACACATTGGGTATAACAATCTGGCGGAGCCGAACCCTTTACCATACCTGATCGTTTCCCCGCGGGTAGCATATCAGGATTGGTAAAAGGTCTTTCCCCAACTAATCATTACAGCATGCAACCTTTGACAATGATTTGGACGACCATTTCCAGTCTTTACTAATACTCTTATGGTAAAGGGTTTTTACTCTATTACTCTAATGGTAAAGGGTTTTCGGGGTACGAAGTTACAGTTGAAAATAAACCTTCAAATAGATGAGAAGTAATCTGTTCAGTTAAACTTCATAGCTGGGTCACAAGTTTATCCTCTGGCTAACTCATTGGGAAAATTTCAAAAAAGTAAAAAAAAAAAAAAAAAAGGAATAGCTATAGCTAGCTATCAGTGTGGAGGTCCTTTTTTTATGTGATCAACCAAATTATTTATTATTGTTACAGTAATTACTAGGTATGTCAATTTTAATGAAGTTGAGTGCTAGGGAGATACAGGCCCATCAATTCTTGCCCTTCTTATGGCACTAGACAGATGCGTGTCTCTGAACCATGTACTACTAGACGTTTTTAGTTGTGCCAACTCACCCATTGCCTTTTAATTGACATTATTATATTATTATTATTATTATTATTACTATTATTGTTATAATGCTTATTATCTGTGTATCGAACTACATTCTGAGTTTTGATTTATATACTTGAAAAAATTGCTTGTTTAATTTATTTAATGCGCCATGCATAAGCTGTGAAGCAATTAAATAAAGGATTAAATGAGAATGAATGAATGAGAATAAATAAATGAGAACGAAAATAAATAAACAAATGTATGTATTATATATAGCCATATACATGACAGTGTATAGCTACATCCTGCATTTTACATTTATAAACTCCAAATAGTAGTGATATACTATCTGTGAACTTACCACTTCAGTAAACTCCAGTATATGCCTAGTATACCTCAGGTGTTACTTAGTCTACTGTGTTTGTACACTTTGCTTGGTAAAGCAAATAGTAAGCAACAAACATTAAATTAGTTTAGGTTCATAAAGCTTTTTAAGTCTCTTCTTGTGTATGGTAATCTCAAAAGATACTAGTATTTGCATTGGAATATCTTACATTATTATAATTAAGCTATTTAAAGTTAGCAGAGAGCTAACAGGAACACTCTCAGTACTTAATGAATTAATTAAAACAAAGTGATAATGAACAGCATCATTTAGTTGCTATACACGTCAGGGGAAAATATTGGACTTGAGCATCATTTAGTATACACACCAGGTTAAAACATTGGACTTGAGCATCATTTAGTATACACACCAGGTTAAAACATTGAACTTGAGCATCATTTAGTATACACACCAGGTTAAAACATTTGGCTGTCTAAAGTAGAGTATACTTCTGTTATACTCCACAAGTAATCATCAAGATTACATAGGGTATGTATACTACTAGTATAACTTTGTTATACATACGTGGTTTCACATAAGTATAACATATTTTTTGCATGGTGTAGCTCTGCTTGGTGGTTTATTTATTCCAGTCTTAGTATCAATCTACATTATAGGGAACTGCCCTCACTGATGCACTTTTCAAAATTTGCTAATGTGATGGTAGTACTTTTTCATCACTTCACAATTTATAAGCTTTAAAACTTATTTTATTACATTTTGATCACATATTCCTGCCTTTTAACTTACCACAGTATAAATAAAGCTAATGGTGTGATTTCACTTGGCTAAGATAAGGGACGCATACTGCACTGTTAGGCCAAGAAGGGTCTCTACATCTTCCTGGCTTATAGAGGGATCCATCACTAGATATAAAATAACTTGGCGAATATTTGCAAGCAACAAAGTATGAATTCCTGAGGGGAAAGTCACTAGTGTCCTGTGATAACCTCCCACACAGAGTAATGTTACATCCCATTGCTGAGGTACCACAGTATAGGCTAAATGAGAACAAATATAGAAAATATCCTGAAATCTAGAATGAAGTATATAACAAATACATTTTCTGACCTGCTGAACTGAGCTGCCCAATATGTGTTGGTTCACCTATCAGTTCTGAATCATTGTAGTACACATTGGTAGCCAGATCCTTTTTCAGGTAACAGGAGTCTGTTTGAAGCTAGGCTGCTTTTTCCAACGATTCATCCCATCTCTGCATCATTAAGTCATACAATGTACATAACTTGGAGCAAAGGAAAAACCACTAACAGAAATATGTGCTTCCAATTCTCGCTTACCAGTCTGTTCATATCTGTAGCTTGTACAGATGCTCGGTGGTAATTGTGTAGATCTAGCAACAGCTGCTTTTCTTCATGCTTAAATATAATCTCAATGGTGCTGACCAATGTAATATGATGTGTGTAGAAACACAACAGATAAAATAGCAGTCCACTCTGACTGTACAGCAGTGTATGGTAAGACTTAGTCATTTCCCTAGCTACAGTCCAACAACTTCTATAAACGCACGCAGGTCTTTATATATACTCAGGCATGATACTTGCAGGAAGTTATGAGTGAACCAAAGGAAGTTAACTTAGAATTTCTTTAGTTTTTATAAATAAAGACTAAAGAAGATACCTCTCTATTCACACCTAAATGTCAACATAACACTAATAACACATGTCAAAGTGAAGATATAATGCATGTCGAGGCTTATAGTCAATTAGTTACAAAATCATGAAAATCTTTCCCTTATAGCTAGCTGTTCCTAGTATACTTGTCCAAGTAAACGATTTGGGTCGTACTTGTATCTTCACTTATTTTTAGCCCATGAGTGCTATCTTTCACAAACATACTCTTTTTCACTACTAAATTGTTCTTGTTGTTGGTGTCTTATATAATGTCCTGTACTTTTTTCCTGCTAGTTATTGTGCTTCATTTTACATGGAACATACTCATTGCAGCTTCAGCATGAATCTCTTTTCTAATGAGTGATAAGTGGCTAGGATGCCATGTACTGAACATGGGAGAGTGATAATGTATTCAATTGCAGACTATTGTACAATGGGATTCATCAAACATTAAACTGTGTAATTGTTTTAGCTATAAACTCTTGGACTTCTCCCAATAAAGTAAAATTATAGCTTCACTTGAGTTGCTGCTTTTATGTTAGATATAGTACATAAACTTAATTTCTAATTAGCATTCATACATTTAAAAACTATTTAAAAAGTGAGTTAAAAATGAGCATTATACATAATTCATAACCAGTTCTACTAAAACTACAATAAATAAAGTTCATGTTTTATTAAATAATGGAATGTGACTTCTCAAAAATCAAATTTGGGCTTCTCAATGGACGAATACAGGTTTTCTTTAGTACTCAGATCTTCCTTAGAATCTTCTGTCACAGAGGGGTTTGCAAAGAATGAACCAGGAACGTCCACCATCGAGGTTATTACTTGCATTTTTCTTTCGGTTTGTGGAGTTGCTATTGAGTACTCATTTTCTGCATGGTTCTGATCTTTTAAATAAAATTCTGCCACACCTTCTCCATTGTCTGTCTCATTTGAAGCCAGTGGAATGTCGTACAGATTGGATATGCTGACCTGCATTGAAATTTATAATATATGTAAGTTGTACATGTCAATATTTATGTAATGTAATGTAATGTATGTATGTATGTATGTATGTATGTGTGTGTGTATGCATGTATGTATGTATGTATGTATGCATGTATGTATGTGTCCATGTATGTATGTGTGTGTGTATGTATGCATGTATGTATGCATGTAATTATTAATGCATATGTGTTTCATGCAGGTATTATGCAAATGTAAACTTACCATAGGTTTGAATTTGTCACTTTTGCGTTTTCTGCAGCAAGCTATCAATACACAGATGAAGCAGCACAGAGCGAGGATTGTAACGCCCCCTGGTATAGTAGTCACCAAAATGAGTACCAAGTGGTCATTCAGCTTGACTGAGTATCTTGGGTCTTGGACCACACTACTAGGCACCAGCATCTGATTCAGGAAAACAAGTGTTAACGTCTCATTCCCTTCTACTTTGAGCTTGTTAATGATATCCACTAGAGTTCTAGTTGTCTTAGCTGTTATGAAAGTAGAGACAATTATACTTCCAGGAGCGACAGTGGTATTAAACAACTCAGCTTCTGGGTATCTGGATATCAGTGTTGCTTCAAATACTTTGATAAATTCAGCCTCTCTGCCCTTCACTATGGTGGTGTAGTTGAAGGGGTAAATGACTCTAAAGAGAGTAATCTGGAGCTGATTAACTCTGAAGGAGTTTGAAGTAGCTTCAGCTGGAAGAAGTTCGTTTGAGAAAGGTTTAGGAGAAGTAGTAGCTGTGAAGCTAAGCTGATGTTGTCCGGAGGTCAACACTTTTATATCAGTGAATGTGGCTTCCCCTTGAACAAGTTTAGTAGTCCACTTCTGATTGCCATTTTGTAGAGCAGCTGTGATATACCAAGTAGAATTCCTCCAAGTATGTTGCTGGACATGACCACCAATGCTATCAGTGAGCCTCACAACTGGATAAGGATATAATGGGAAGGTGGTGTTTCCATCTTGGGGCTGCTTAGTCACAGTTAAAAAGAGAGGACGCCTCTGAACAGTGACATCACCAAGAGTGAACGAAAATTGTGCCGTTTCTGGAAAGGTGACGTTAAAAACTAGATGGTAAGTACCAGGATGGCTGAAAACAAGTTCACGGAAAATTGCTTTCCCTTGAATGAAATCCACTACATGGCTACTCAGAAATCCACTTTGTGGTCCTTTAGTCATGATTGCTGTTAGTTTCCATGGTGACCCAATGCCTAATGTTTCAGATGCCCTTCCACTAGTGTCATAAATTATAAATTCAGGAGCATTATTGCCTAAGGGTATACCTTCTACAACAGTACCAGTGAGTTGTTTGGAAATATCAAGAGACGATGGTATGGAGAGTCTAACGGCAGAAGATGTTGCATTTAATTCAACTGATTCGTTCATTTGTTGCCTCTCAGAGAATGTTGACAAAGTACTGTTTTCGCCAACATCTTCTGGTTGGGGGCCTCCAGTACCCTCTGTGGCTCGAACACCACCAGTTGGATCCACAGGTGCAGGAGCTGGCTCATCCACTTCTGCTTCCACTAACGTCACTCCTTCGCTGCCTTTCAATAGTTCTCCAGTTTGCACTGCAGCTGCTACCATTTCTGTTAGATCATTAAGCTGTGTAAAACTCAAACTTGAGGTTGCATTAGAAGGCGTGTCAGTGCCGGCCATAGTGGGCATGGCTGTTGAATACGTAGTGGTATTTTCAGCCACCGTATCATTAGAAGAATCAGCAGTAGCTATCACTTGTGTAGGTGGATCGCCAATCTCAACTTCAATCATTTCAGTGGCGGCCTGCCTCTTTCTTCTTCTCCTTCTTCCTTGTGTTTCTCGAACTACATTCACTATACGAATTCTGTCGCTTGGTATGTTCAGAAGCAGAGCTAGATTTCTAACCAAGAACTCTTCAGCAAAGAAGTCCTGTGCAGTGACTTGTAAAGTCACTGATAATACTATCACAGGTGTGGTGATGATTTTGTAAAGTCGCTTTCCTTTTACAGTCACATGCAATTGCTTCAGTGATCTGTCATAGAAATTGGCACCGTGTTCGTCATTGACTGTAGGAAAATATTGCTCATCTGGCACACTGGAGACAGAAGAATACTCCAAGTTCCCATCATCTAATAACTTGGCATTCTTGGGTGGAACATACACATCTTCACCACCATTGTTCACGTACACGTCCAGTCTCTGTGGGTTGTTGTAAATAATGCGAACAACTATTGCTTGCCTCTCATTAGCATTGAGCAAATGAAGAGCAAAATTTTGGGGATTGGTGCTAGTAAGTCCGATAGTGTAGTTGAATGATGAAGCAACAATACCATAGAAAGTGGATATTCTCTCTTGACAAGTGTATCCTCCACACCATCCGTGATCCATAGGCCCATTCAACAAATTTATGAATCCATTGGCACTAATACCTATTGGAGAAAGCCTTCTAAGCTCGGTGTCAGCATCTAAGCTTTCTAACACTAACATAAGATGCTCAAGATTTTCACACAAGTACATGTTCCATTCTGGGTTGAAGTTGCATTCGTTGGTGCCACCAAACGTGTTGCTTCGCACAACTCCTTTTTGTGGATAAATTTCATCAACTGGAATGCGCGAACCATCTGGTCTACTGAGCATGGTCAGTGGGATTCGATAGTCCCCCAGACCCCTCCTACGATCTCCATTCCACTCAAACTCTGCCTTGCTAATAATTGTTCGAAAAGAACCTGCTCCAGAAAAGCTTCCATCCATGTCTGTGAAAATTACGTGTTTCATTCCATCACAGTCCATGTCAACGCAATCTGATGGGTTCACCCTGTTCAATGCAGGTTCGTTAACAAAAACTTTGCAGTCATTGTTTATTTTATCATCGCCAGTAGTGAAACGTCCATCACTCTCAAAGGATATGCTGTTCAAATTGACTGGATGATTAGCATCTTCAGATAGTGGACTTGTCATGATAGCAATATCTTTACTATTACCACATCGACGACCAAAATTAGTGAAGGAAACCTGGCTAATTGTTGATAATCCAGCAATGGCTGGGTATCCATGAATTACAGGCCAAGCAAATTTGGGGTATGCACCTCTTTGTGAGAAGAAAGTAGGTTGAATTATTCCAACGTGACCCTTTGTGGGAGATTTTATTCCTTTATGGGACCTAGGGTGATTTGCAATATCTGGTGTGGTGCTGTCTTGTGAGCAATCAAATGTCCTGCTGGCTGATACAATCTTGACTCTTTCGATTTCAACTGTGTTTGTACCAACTTTATGAGTAAGAGCAGGTGGCCCAAACACTGTGGTGTATATAGCAGCCTTGTTGTTGATGAAAGTTGAATCCTGGAGTTGAATCCCAGTACGAGTATACCCAAAAAAGCCATAGTGGTAGCATGCATACGCTGTTATGTTGATATATTTGGAACACCCAGTGGAACTTCCATCTGAATACCCTACATGGAAGCAATGAAGAGACGAATGAGCTAAGTTGTGCCTTATAATGGAAGAGGAGTCAACACAGTCCTCTCCATCCATGTGTATTCCTGCCTTAGCTCCACCAGCTGCATGATTATGAGTAAAATTGATTCCTAGTGTCCCAGCGATCTCAAAATTAGCAGTCCACAGATCGTTAAAAGGTTCGTCACGTTCTCTGTAGGTTCCGATAAAGTGTGACAGTGATGCCAAGTTATTGACAATGCTGTGGCTGGCTCCAGTCACAATCATGGAAGGACCTACTGTGCCATGAATGACATTGCTGGTGATCTCCATGTTGTCTGTTCCAAATAACCCCAGTGCAGTGTTGTAGCCATCGTGGAAGCTGCAATGTCTCACATACGCATTTCTCTGCCTCCCAGTATTCACAAATGCCAGAGCAAAGCGAGGATCATAACTCTCAGTGTGTCCTATCTGACCACACCCCTTAAACTCCACCCCTTCTAATTGTACAGTACCAGTGGTGCCATCACTGCTGACAAGCACACGGCAACCAAATGCCTCACTATTTGCTCGTCCTGGGTCACCATTTTCAATGCATATCTTTCGAGTCAGTCTTCCAACTTCTGCTCTTATAGAGTAGCTCACAGAACCAACTGTCTCATGCTCACCAATATGGGTGTGGCTGAGTGATGTGTTAAGAGTGAGTACCAGCCTACTATTGCTTATGGCAGAAATTTGCAGTGTTTCTGTCTGGTAGGCATCAAAACAGGTTGAAGTAATTACTATCTCATCGCCAACTTCCCAGTCCACAGGATTAGTCAAAGTAATTTGGTTGGTGCCAGCACTTGCAGTTTCTTCTAGCATTGTCCATGACGTGGGGTTCTCCATGGCAGAATGAAGAATGAGTTCTCCAAACACACCAATAGCCTTTGAGCCAACAATTGTTTGAAATGTTCCATGTCTATAAACAGGAGATAGTGCATGGCCATTTAGAATTATTCTGAGCTTTCTTCTGAAAGGAGCTTCCGGATAACCTGCAACCAATCGGCCTCCATCAATTACTATAGTGTTGGCTTCTAGTGTGTGATCTGTATCATCTAAAATTTCAAGGCCACCTTGAATAAGAAGTATATTCAGTTTGGGAATGGCGATGTCAGCTAATACATACATTCCACTGGGAATAGTGACATTGGCTCCACTTGTGGGTAGGGTATTGCTTGGCCATATCGATGTGTTTGACCACATGACGGTAATTGCTGGACGGCCAGTTGTGGGAGGTGGAATTGTAGGGGGTGGAGGTGGTATGCACATGGGATACACACACCTCTCTGTCTGGAAAATATTACGCTTTTCTACGAAATCTCCTCCTTTAATAATGTAGTTCAATGTTACGTTGTCATCCTCTATGTAGTAGTCACCAGTTTTAGCATTTTCAGGATCACTTAACACTGATGAATTGACTGCATCAGTAACACCAGCGATGTTGATTCGGTCCAGAGACTGAGGATAAACATGCTTTAGAAGTATGTGGTCATATTCAGAAAACCCAGATATCAGTGTTGTATAAGTGATGTTTGTCAGCGTTTCTCCTTCTTGGAACACCAACTCATATGTGGTATTAAATTCCACATGCATCATCTGACCTGGCCCAGTTCCACGCAGACGCTTGAAGACATATGGCAGTATAGTTTTACCATGTTTGTTGGTGACATTAACTGATACAAACTCTAAGCTTGTAGGAAAAGGATCAAACACAGCCAGACGACCAAACTGGACATCTCCGTCACAAATGGATCCTTGGGTGCCTTCAGGCTTAGCAGAGGCAGGATGATTCTGGCATTTGCTGGGGTCCAGGAGTTCATTTGTTGGAATTAAGATCTTGGGTGAGATAGAATTAGTCAGCGTCCCATCAAGATCACGATGTATCTGCTCGTGTGGCCATTTCCATCTGGTTATGGTGTCTCCAGCATTGACATATGTGATCTTTTCATATCTTGTTTCAAATCCACCCTGCATGACTTTGCAATGGGAGCAAGCTGTGATTGGAACACAAGAGGCCCTGTCAAAGTTTGCGAAAGTTACCCCAGAGACATAAAGGTAGTAGCTTTTTGGTGTCACCAGGCCTGATGATGTGCAAAAGTCATCATCACTTATGCTACTACGTCCTATAATTAATGTGTCACGAACTAATGGACCATTGGCTTTATCCCAAACAGACTCTATTTCTGTATACTCTACTCCAGCTAACTTATTATCCATTAAAACACTGTCTCGCAACTGTACAGAACCAACATCAGAAAATTCTACACCTCTATCATTTCTCCAAGCAAAGAAGCGATCAAAATGAGCAGGACCAGGAGTGTTATCTCCACATTCACCAGTGACAGTTGGATAGTAGGATCTAAAAATCCACAAACCATACCAACCGAAAGAGTGAGCAGTATTGTTTTCAAATTGTAAAACTGGTTGCTTTTTGGGACAAAGAGATGTAGTGAAAGAAGGACCAGTAGGGTGAGTAGGAAGGCGGTACCAAAATCCAAAATGGGTTCCACCAGCAGCTGCATTTCTTCTGATGATGTTGTTAGGATTCACAGCCCAGAATGTCGCTGGAGTGATGTCCACGTTTAAAAGACTACTTGATGCTCTCACAAACACTCCAAGGTTATCTTGAATTATGTTATATTGTTCATTACCGTCTTCCAGGAAATATGCATGACCAAGAATATTGAATGCAACATTTTTCTCTACCAGTAAGTAATCCACAGAATGGATAGTGACGGCACGATTGAAGGTGTGGTGAATGCCACAGCCTCTGACATAAGACCCTGAAACGTTGCCATTCAGATGAAAATGGATTGGATATCTTCCTAGTCGGAATGCCTGTCCAGCATGAGTGACTTCTATATACTCAAATCTGGCTTGTACATGGCCTTGGTTTTGCTCTGCTGCATGTATCATAATCTGAGATCCAAACTGGTCTCCTACTACTTCACTGCCAAATCGACCTTGGAAACAAGTCTGAACATCAAACTGTCCGGGACGGAACTCTTCAGGACAGTCAGGGACTTGCATATCCCACTCTTCATTTCTGTTCCCTCTTACTACAATATTACGTGTGAGATATCCAACTTCTCCTCTTGTTTCTATAAGTCTTCCTGCTATTGTTTGCTCTACAGATATATGCTCGTATTCCAGAGGGCTAGTAAATGTGATAATTGAGCCATGAGGTCCTTGCTGAATGCTCTGTATTTCTTTCTCTTCGTTTTCCCTTTGACTGAAACTAGTAGAGGCCACAACAACTTTTCCCCCCACGTCCCAATCAACATAGTCTTGCAAGTGGATGCTGACATCACCAGCTTGAGCAGTCACTCTGAGTCTTGTCCAAGTGACATTGAGAGGTCTCCCATGCATATCGATCTTTCCCTTCCTTAGAGCTAAAGTTTTAGCACCATAAACTGGAATTTCAGTGGAAAGAACATGGCCATAAAGAACTATCTGTGTCTTTGACAGAAAAGGCTCTTCTTCTGTTCCCACTTCAAGTCTTCCATCACTTGTAATAAGTCCTCCATTGGTATGAAGCTCCACTTCATTGTCTCCTTTTTCTCTGTCGAAAATCAGTTCACCTCCTTGAATGAGCAAGTAGGCAAGGACTGGAGTCTTTGTATCCAATACAAGAGTCTGACCTTTAGGAATGACAACAAAGTCTCCTTCTCTTGGCAATGGGCCACCTCCCCATGTGAACGTAGAGCTCCACAAGTCAACATACCAAAACTCTACACTAGACTGTGCAAACCCTTTACCATCCACCCATACCATTACTGGGGCACGAACTGTCCTCCCGCTTCGTTCGGTGACACATATAATCTCTGTTTCCATTCTTGAAATGATAACACATGGACTGTTAGCTATAGTAACTGTCACATTATTTGTAAAACCAGAGCCACTAATTTTTAAAGGTGTCCCTCCTTCTGTCCCACCTCGAGTGTCATTGACAGAGTTCACTATTGCTGTGAGGGATTGGCGGTAAGTATACTGACTTGTATGTATCACAGTATTTCCCATACTCTCAACGGTAACATTACAAGGTAAGTCAGTGCTACCCATAGCAGAAGGTACAATACACTCAATACTTGTCACTGTTGGAACAGTGGAAGTTCTGGAGCAAACATTCCCGCAGATTCTAATCTCAGTATTACTAGGATCAAACCCAGACCCTACTATTTCAAGGGTGTTTCCACCAGCATAACTTCCTTCTGTACTGGAAATTGAACTGACTGTTAGCGTGTAAGTGAAGAGAGTGATGCTATCACTAGAACCTACTCCAGGCATCATAACTATCACAGGATGACTTCCAGCAAAGTTTGGACCAAGTACACAAGTTAGATATGTGTCATTGACTACTTGACCTACTTCACAAACTGCCCCACCTATTATGACAGCAATGTTAGCTGAGAACATCTCTCCAGTTATGCTTACTTCTTGCCCAGAAGCTCCAGTAGAAGGTGTAATAGATGATACCACGGGAGAACTATCAGTGGTGTATTCATACATCACACCTTCAGTGTTAACTAAAGACTGTTGATCAGTCACAGATATGGTAGCCATACCAGCTGAGTGAGCAGAAGTAATGCACGATATTACTTCAAATGTAGCGGAGAGCACATCACAAGGGGAACCATCAATGGATACTACAATAGAGTCTGCTGAACCACTGAAGCCAGAGCCTGAAAGTGTAATTTCAGTCTCTCCAAAAACGCTTCCTCTATTTGGATTTAATCCAGTCACACTGGCCTCCACTTGCACAATTCTTGCAGCCTCCTCAAACAGACCATTTCCAAAGCATCTGGATCCATCATTGGTCAAGTTGCACACTGATAATTTGACAGGGTACCTACCTGATGGAAGAGAAGGCACATCACAAATAATATCAGAGCCATTAGCTGATGTAATGACACATGATGTGTTACCTAGCATGATGCTATATTGACTAAAGTCACTAGAAAATCGCTCTCCACTGAACTGGAGGACCTGGGTGCCAGGGCTGTTAATTGTCATTGGGTAAATGTCCTCAACGCTGGGAGTCACTTCTTCTGAATATGAAAATGTGCAGTTGTTCTGATCACAACAAACATATACAGCCTCTTGTTGACCTTGATATAGAGTAATTCTAGCACTTTCTTCACTACTGGCTGTGGTTCGGCACTCAATTCTGGAGTAAGACACTGAAGTAACAATGCATCTACCACTTCCTAACCTAACCTCAAGACCCTCTGGTGCAAAGTTCAGGGTTTGTCCATCTATTATAATGTCCGTGCCTCCAGCCAGGGATCCTTGTGATGGTGTCACAGACTCTACTATTGGATGCAAGACCACAGTAGCAGAAGTCTCATTTCGAATTTGGGCATTCCCGTACCCAGGATCCTTATTTGTGACTGAAACTAGAAGTGGAGTAAAAGCAGGTGGCTCAATAGGCTGTAGACGAGAAAACCTACAGGTTATTTCGGAGCTTGATTGAGTAATGATCATACAAGGAAAGCCTCCTATGTGAACTTCATTGGACGTCTGGCTGAAGCCACTCCCTGATATAGTAAATACTGCAGTAACTTTGCCAGCAATGTTTGGGGTCACATTAAAAACAACTGGCGTCAGGCAAGGAGAGTACTCAAACTCCAAAATGTCACTAACTGTGGGAGGATTCAGTGAATCAGAGCAATCGACCTGTCTACGTATTCTTGAATCAGGCATTGGAGGGGGTTCTGCCATTCCGTACTGAGCTGTGATTCCCCCCACATGCACTTCTACTCGTCTCTGTGTGGTAGCTATTTCAGTAACAATAATTTCTCCGAAGCTCAAGTCAGTATTTAAGTTGTTACTAGAGGCAAAGTAATACGTTCCAGCATATTTAAAAGTGTACATGAAGGCGCCCATGCTGCCCATTGATGCAAAGCCTCCCAATTTTCTAACAGTGGACTGAGATGATACGGTTTCAAATATTTCCATATGAAGTGTTTGGTCAACATTAAGCTCAACATCCCACCTCCATTCTACGGAGTCTCCCACAGTTACTGTGAATTCATTTCTTGACCAGTGAAGTTGATAGGTCACACTATTAGAATCTAAATATAAATATTTTATATGCATAACACATTAAAACGCTTTGGTCTTACAAATGGAATGTTCTGTAGTAAGATACATAATAATAATATGAAGCACCAAAGTGTGAACCCTCAGCGCTACTAAAGACTACCTAGCTATTACAATATAATATCAGATCAAAAGAACAAGCAATCTATTAGCTATTTTAATCAGGCATCAATATAGCTTGAGCAATGAACATGGAAACCCTGTCTTCATAAGAGAAGAGGCTAAACAGGCAAGAAACACACGCCGGTATACACTCACCGGTATATATTTTCAATGTGAAACTTCACTCCTTTCAACTCCGTTAACTTCCCTGAGCATAAAGCAAGCTACACCGCGGGTTGCAAGAAATTATTTGCTCACATGATTATGACATGACGGTACGGGACGTTACCCACAAAAGCCGGTACCTACGCGGAGCTGAAAGCTTTGCATTTTCTCAACTATTAGCCCGAAATTAAAAAAGAAGCACAATGAAAGGTCCTAAATCTTTCATTCTGAGTAAGTTCATACCTAAATCAACGGTTAATTGTCAGTAAATCTCCAAAAACAGAGCGTGACAGACAGACAGACAAACAGACAAACAGACAGGACAACTACTATAACCCTCTCGCGCATGTGCGATGAGGGTTAATAATTGTAATCGTAGAGAGCAAGATCATCCAGCAGCTATACTTTACATTAAATTTTAATTCGAAAAAAGAAAATTCATTTCATATTAAGTTGCAATTATATCTAATAGATTTATATATAATCAACTAATGACATTTTACTATTAGCATCATGGGGTTGCTAGCAAGAAATTTTTCAAGCACACAACAGGGGCACTTGGTCATGTAAGACAAGTCGGAGTCGACTTTATAAACTAGAACTGTACAAGATAGGTCAATTGACTCACCTGTCTGAGCAAGCTGGGCAGATAAGCTGACAGAGTGAGCCATTGAAGAGCTAGGTGTTAAAAACTTCAGGACCGAATCAGACACGGTCACTATGGTAGCGGCAGTACCGCCAACGGTTACTGACGTTGCCTCGTTGACAAATATTCCACCGTACAATGTCACCTCTGTTCCACCAAACGCGGAGCCTCTGGCCAGACTTACGTTCCTGATCTCAAGTCGATACGTGAAGGTTGGAAACAGTGATGAAACTGTTGTGTTCTGCATATTAAAACCATCAGCTACATCTGACGTGACAGCGATACCATTGCTTGATGAAATGAAGATGGGATACACTCCTGGTACCATTCTTGGAGTATCACATATAATGTGAGTGTTGTTATACAATTGTACCAGACATGGTCTCCTTTCGATCATGACTTGAATGTCATCTGTCGCAGAACCAGTACTGAATGAGCTACCTACTATGATGATGCTGGAGTTTCCCACGACGGGACCTGAAGAAGGGCTGACTCTTTCTACAATTAAAGCGGCACTATCAGCAACTGTGTATGAATCGCTCAATGTGTAAGTTTGATTAAACACAGTAATATTGACATCAAATATTCCTTCAGGGCTTGACAGAGGAACACAAAAGATTGCAGTCACAGTAGCTTCTACAATAAGGCATGGAGTTTCTCCTATAGTAACTCTTAGAGGACTGTGGGAAAGCAATTCGCTGATGTGGTCCTTGAGACTGCTTACTGTAAGATCCATTGCTGGTAGTGCAGGCATCATTGTCCCATTGGGTTCAGCAGTTTCATTCAGTTCTAGGGTTCGGTTTAAAAATGATTTTAAAATGTGACTATAGGAAGGGCAATAACTGGCCTCTACCATATCAAAAGCAGGTTCCCCTAAACCGAATCTAAACCAAGGCAGTGGGTTATGTGTTTCATGTCTTCTTCTGACAAACCTGGGAAACCCTTCTCCAGTGATTGTTACCAGATTGCCACCACTCAAACCTCCAGTGGAAGGGCTTACAGAATCGACTGTCACTAAGTATGTAAAACTTGTTTGATTGGTAGACAAAGCCACTCCCATACCATCTACAGAAACTGCAACCCTATAGCAACCAGCACTTTGTGATCCAGCAATGCAGCGAATTAAAGATTCATTAGCAAAGAAAACTTGGCAAGGAGCTAGCCCGATTGTCACTTCAATATCCTCCATATCATCAGAGAAATCAGTTCCGTAAATTTCTACAACTGCTCCAGACTGTCCTTCATTTGGTGAAATTTCAGTAATTTCAGGGGTACTCTCATCATCATAAGAAAATGAACAGTTTTTACTTGTGCAAGAAGATGGAATCTGGTTGATAATTACTTCAACCTTGAAAAAAAAAAAAAAGAATTAAACAGTTTATATACTGTAAATGTAGTTCTTTAGGAACTTACTTGTGGTTTTAATTCAGGAAGACGGAACATGTCTCCTCTGAGAGGTCTAATCCACAGGCCTCCATCTCGCAACGTTGTGGCAGACACATCAGCTGGAGCTCCAGCGAGACGTTTATTGACAACTTGCAGTGGAGGTTGGTCTCCGTAAGTATTCACCCAGTCAATATTCCAACGGTATCCTGTGCAAGACCCTGATCGACTAACTGTGAATTCTGCAAACAGACATTAAAGTATTAAATCTTTTCATCATTTGAAAAAAAATTACTTGTAATTTATCTACCTCCATAGTTTTTTAACTCAATTTTAAGAAGAGATTCCATATCTGAACGAGTGGTTGTGGCATTGACATCTTTAATAATTCTGTCTCTATAAGCTATATCAAAGAGCCCATCTACTGGCATAGAAGCATTTTTAACCTAAAAGGAAAGTCTTCATTGATTTGTTAAGAAAATTTCACATTTTAGAGTTAAACTTACACGAGAAATTTTTATTCCGTTACTACTGCCGTGGCTTTGGATAAGTCCCATTCCAAATCCACAATCTAATGCATTGTATTTGATGTTGAAAGTGGCCATAGTCATTGTGTATTTCATTCCCATTCCATCAACAACTTGAGTAATAGTTGGTGTTTGAAGTAAGCCACCTGCGCTGTCCACCTCAATGTTTCTTATGATGTTGTTGTTTGGTGTAATTACTGACTTCGCTGCAATTCTGCTGACTAAAAATTAAAATGTATATACTAATAATTTCATTTCCATTTACAGCCACATTATTGAATCATATTACACTAACTCCTTTAATTGGCGAGCGAGCGTAGCGAGCGAGACACTTACAGGGGTAACACAATCGAAAATCGGGGATGTTAGTTTATTTATTTATTTATTTATTTATTTGTATATATGTATGGACATACGTAAGGCATTTTTGTACTTTGACCCTCGCGTTTTTGTGTTAGTTCGGTTGCCGACCCCGTCCCAAATTGCACTAAACAGAATCCTCTGGTTTATCGATCAGTACCCGTATCACCCTAGAAATTGAATTGTTTACCTTTTTTAATTCTTTTGCGGGTGCAGTTAAAACTTGAAAACTTAAGGGACTTCCATTTCTATTCGAGTTAGTGGCGATGGTAAGTCAATGCGCTCTTTGTCATGGTTATAAGCCGTGCGCAACAGTATTTACTTGAAAATACATTGTCCACTAGACTACTGCGAAGGTAAGTCTGTGTAGGTGCATGTCCAGTTGTGTCAAAGCATTGTGTGTTACAACCACTACTTAGCTAAAGAATATCACAAAGAAAACTTTTAAATAGCGTGTATTGTTTTGTTGTTGTTGTTTTTCCTTCAATTCAAGCAGTTGCAGAGTGTTAGTTGTTACTATGGCACTGAAATCCCTTTACCGTGTATGCTAAATAAACAAACTGGACCTTATTTTCAGTAGCTTCAGTGTTAGAAGTCAAAATCATTCATATAAAAATATTATAGTCTTTAGGCTCGCTCGCCATTTGTGCTCAAGCACATCACTAGTTAAGTACCAATCGACTTAGCTATAGTAACATTGTGGAGCTACTTTTATTCTTTACTTTCTATTTTGCTCCTTGCAAATGCCAGGTTGTCGATATAGAAAGTTGATCTCTGGTTGAACCTGACATCCGTCACCACATGTCTGTCATATTCCACGGCATCAGTAGAAGGCAAGTACTGGTTGACGCATGTACGTACATCCACACAGCCGTACTCGGTCCAACCATCATCACTGACTTCACCATTGAAAGGCCAGTCAGCACAGTTCGAACTGATGAACAAAAAGACAACACAACATGTGTATGAAAACACTATCACTACTACAATAATGGATGCTACAGTTGTGAGCTGATCTAACTCACTTCAAAGTTGTTGTGCGGCTCTCCGTGGACTGTGTAGTTGTATCGCCATTTCTCTCTGTTTTTCGGTAAGTATAACGAACGACCAGCCCTGGGAATGATCCTTTGTAGGCAAAACATATCTAAACAGAACAGTATTAGCACATAATAGTGGACTGTAATTTTCATTGTAATATAAAGAGACTTACAAAAGGTATTGACAGAAGGTTATAGTCACTACTTCTAACGGTTCGGGGATCATTTTTTGATTGAAAGCCACAGAATGCATGTGGGTGGGTCCGAGTTGTTGATGCTGTTTCGTATGTTTCATATGTGTCACTCTTTGCAGATATCCTGTCATCCTCCATGCAACCATAGGACAGTAGTTCTTTCAGACGCTGCTCAAATTGGTTGGGTGTGGAGTTGGTGGGCACTTGAGATGTGAAGCGAGGCATGCGAGACACAGTCTGGTTGAATCCCAAAGAGAAGGAAGAAGGCACGCTCAGTGTTTGAGAAACTGTATTGGTTACATTCAACCGTAACTGGACAGAACTGTTGCTTGAACACATGATATTGGAATCGATGGAAATTGCAGGAAGACTGCTTTCTGTTACATTATTATTGGTAACAAACACTATTTCCAAAGTGATGGAATTTGAAGCAGACCAGAAGTCGGCACCGTCACCTACATATCCCATTTTCATAACCTTTACATAACCAACTTGTGTCACCAAGCTGATTCCGTTCAGCTCCGCCTCCCACTGACTAGCAGCAGCAAATGCGGATATAGAGAAGGTGTATGAGCTGCTGGACGAGGACACTCTTACTGAGACTGTACAATTAACATCCAAGATGGGACCGGATGGCATGACAGAAGAATGTCCTTGAAACGTAATCTGCTGAACGTGAGGCTCAGCTTCAACATTTACCATCTGTATGCACGCAATAGAGACAGTAATATTGGAAGTAGAGATTCACTGCTACTGTTGGATCATTTTTGCTTAGTAGTGAATTAGAGAAGCTAAGGCCTGTGGAGCTTCATCAGTTATGTCATTAAAAAATTGATATTTTGACATAAAATAAAAAACCAGCCAAAAAATTTTTTTTTAAATATTGGACCAAAACATCTGGTGGATTTATTATCAATTTTATGCTACTAGCTAATTAACATAGATTAATAAAGGAAGTAATAAAATGGACAACACTACTAATCTATTAGCTTACATGTTCTTCTTCAATTCTCTCAGATGTAACCTCGATTCTTTGTCTTTCAGCATCAGCATTGTAGACTCCGCCATGGAGGGTGGAATTGTGGAGTTTAGCTGCCATACCTGCTGACCAGGGTCCTCCACCCTGATTAGTGTACACTTCGAAGTAATAGTACATGTCTTTTTCCAACTGTATTGGGTCTGAATATTGACTATTGAATCTATCCCAGCGCCTACAACACATGTAAAATATCAACAGCTTTATTTGAAATGAATGCCTATCCCAAATATTTTAAGCTTGTTAACTGTGGGAGCCTTTACATGGATGATTTTCAACTGTATCACATTTCAATGGCAAAGTGGGACATATCAAGAGTGTTTGGCCTTCTTTTTTTCCTACCCAAACTTGTGTAATTGCAAGCTATTAAGAGTTCATAACAATAACTTCATCATTCACAAAACTTCATAGGAATGGTGTAGTAATAAATTCTGAAATAGAGCACACTTACCCTCGAGTATAAGGATTGGAGATGATACGACGCAGTCCCTCAGATGACATATTGTTGCTGAGATACGTACGACTTGCATCATCTGACAGAATATTGAAAGTGTACGAACTTGTTCGAGGAGGAACAAAGAAGCCAGAAACCCTTTGAACAAAGCTAGATTTGTCACCCACAAAAGAACTGTGCAACCAAAATCTGTCAAATACAGTAGCATTTGATGATCGTGGGCGTCTCTCAGCCTGATTCAAGCTCGTGGAGCCTTCAATGGCTATCTCTCTCAATATGCCACGCCCACCTAGAATTGCCAAGAAATATAAACAGATTATAAAATAATATAGCAACATTGCATGCTAGAAAGAGAGAGTACCCGGATAATAAGTAGATGCTGGAGGCTGTGAGCGCGTGATGCATTCTATAGTGCCGTAGCCACTGGAATTAGCACTAGGAGAGACAGTCATGTTGTTACAAGGAGCCCCTGCAATAGCAACACTTGGAATAAGCAATGTGTCAAAATTCATCAGTTACTACACAACTGACCTCCAATTTTCACAACAATGTCCTCGGCATAGTCCGCCAGAGAGTGGTTCATGGTGATGGTGATCTTAGTGCCTCCGTGAATGCTTCCCGTACTCGGACTGACTCCAATTATGTCTGCAATATCAGTAATTTAATTTAGTGTAATAATTCACAAGAAATAAAGATATGAGTGTGTATATTTTTCTGCCAAATTGTCAGCAAACACTTAAATAAAATTGAAAGCTACTGTAAAGAGGTGCATCTTAAAGAGGTGTGTCTTAAAGAGGTGTGGCATCAACTTACTTAGCCTATTTTATTGAATTTATCATTATGATTATGAGCTGAGCAGGCTCTGTGGTAGAATGACTTCCTACCACATGAAGCTAACTTATTCATGCTACTCCAGACTTGCTTTAAAAATGTATTGTTTAAAGCCGACGGAAGGGAACGGTTAGGTCTATTATAGTGGGAACGACTTAAGCTATGATGATAAAACTTGGAGAGCTCAATATCTGGATGCCAACAACTCTGTAAGTGCAACAAAAAATTTTTTTCGAAGGGTGCCGCGTTGTGCCCGGGTTTTCCTGTAGACGGTCACATATATTGGCCAGCCTCACTTTATTGTACATATTTCACTTTATCTAAATACACTAGCCGAAGGCTCTGCCTAACTTTCCTCTCTTAAGAATTAGAACTCTGTTTGAGGTATTCGTGGCTGATTAACTTAAGGAAAGGAAGGGCTTGCCTTAACTTGTTCTGAACCTAAGTTGACACTTGGACTAGGAACCTCCTTGACTGGAGTGCGGTGTATTCGACAGTGACTTCTCTGGTGGCAGCTGCTGTCGAGGCTCAGACCTAGCTCATCATACCACAAGCTCCCCCCCCCCCCCAAAAAAAAAATGCAACAAATAAAACAACAACACTTGAATAGTGTTTTGTCCACACACTATTTCAAGCATCTTGTCAAATTCTACCACAGGGCAAAGTCACGATACTAGAAGCATTGAAATTCACAGTTTACATTTGAGGTGCCATTTAAACAAAAACTTAAGAAGCACCGCTATATAGAACAAATGGACTATCTCTTGCATACCAGCATGAGTTTGGAAGTGATAGGGCCGCAACTTGTTGTCCAGAGATATGATGTTTAAATCTTGATGAATGATAGAATTTCCACGCCTTCCCAGTACTACGGTGACATTGTGGGAATCTATAACTCCAGCCAGCTGAGGTTTGCACTCCACTGTAGCTTGACCATTGTCATTTAGTGTTGCCGAATACCTAATTAAGACAAAAAATCAGTAAACCTTATAGACTAGTTATAAAAATGTCAGTTGATATGCTTTAGCAATGAATGTAAAGGGCATATAATTGACACAAACATGATGACGACCCATACCATATACTAGAATTTCATAGTTGGAAGGTATCAAAGACACCACTAGAGTAATGTGAAATATTACATGTACATACTATCTAAATGACTATTTCTGAGTGCTCACCAGCTGCCGTTTTCTCTCATGTGATCACAACCACGCCCACCAACTAGAATGCGAGAGTAGCTATCGCTGCGGTTGTCATCTCTGTCAGTGTTGGCTGAGGATGTATCTTCAGGGTCATTGGAGTCGTCGAATCCAGCCGAATAGAAGTAGCCACCGATAGTGATGGGGGAGTTGTCATGGGAAGCATACATACTCATGTTCAATATGCGTGGGGTCCAGTACCAGTAGTAATACTACACACACACATACATACACACACACACACACACACACACACACACACAGAGACACACACACACACACACACACACACACACACACACACAGCAATTGAATCCAACCATTACATACATCTCAAATTTTTTCCTTGCCACGGTCAATTTCATTTGTATTCTCCAATGAACTCATAATATTTGTTTTGTCTGTTCACTCCCAATAGGCTGGCCATTATTTTGTTTTATTTCTAAGTAGCCCTTTCTCTATCTCTGTAGCTGGTGACTGCTAAAATTCTAGCATATACTGTACATTACTGCAATTCAGGAATCACCAGAAAAAAATAGTTACAGCAATTGTTATCCGGACACTTAACAAGAGGTAATTAATACAAGATAATTACATGCAACAAAAAATAAATAAATAAAATTAATGGCAATAGTAATCTGAAACCATTACTGTGTAAGCCCCACCTTCAACCACACCCACTATCTGGTCTGGCTAGCCTTGTTTAATACATTTGCTTAACGTTTACCATTGTCCTGTGTACTTACCCTAAAGTAACACCATCGGCAAGTGCCGAGGTAGACGTAGCCTTTCCCGTCATTAACGCTGACGTGAATGTCATAAGTTGTGTCCGTAGTTCCACTCGGGGCACTCCTGGAGGTGACAAACAAACAACATCAACAATAACAACTATTACACACAACACAAAGTGATGACAGTAAAAGTAAATCGGAATAATTCTTAACTTAATTTTAAATTCTTGTAGTAATGGTTTTCAGTAATGAATAATTCATGCATTTTGGCTCTGTAGAGCCTTCCTCAGCAATTGATGACCTTTGCCTAATGATATAATAACGCTTCAGCATTTGAACTGAAACTTATTAAGAACTATAAAACGAATTACTTATTTTAGACTTGGTGCTTTTTACGTAATAATACTGAAGATCCACTGAAAGCTGTCCAAACAAGATACAGTAGTCGAATGCCAGTCATTCAAGCACATTGGGACTGAGAGTATTTGGATAACTGAAAGTTCAGATTACTGAACATCATAGAAAATGCATTACAAAAAAAAACACTGATGAAGGGGCGTGGTCAAGCAATTATTGAATGTCTGCATGTGCTACTATTAGATTGTTAAGTTCGATTATCTGAAGTGTTCAGATGATTTAAGTTCGGATAACTGACATTCCACTGCAGTTGCACATATCCTGCATTCTCTAACTCCTCCCTCACCTGGTGACACACTGGATTCTTTCAGATGAACTGCTGTATCTATCAACATCGCAGGTGATATTTGCACTTCCTGATCGGGATACCAAGACAACCATATTTCCTCCTTCAAACTGGTTGATACTAAAACCTGCAAACATAAAGATTATAGGAGACTGGGCAACTTGTATGGTTGGATATTCTTGTTTAAATATAGCAAAAAATAAGTTCTTGTGTACCAGAAGTACCATGCAATTATAATAGTAATTTTCTATTCAAAGTATCATTAGTTGAAAATTCTCCATGTACCACACACTTCAAATCTTGTATTAAATTGATACATCATAACCTTCGCTAAGTACAGAGACATTAGTGAGACTTTGTGATATAACCTTACAATCCCACAACTAGAGAAGTCCTTTTATCACTTTCAATATTATCACTACGGTGTGGATTCATTATATAAACTGTCGTAATTCAACTAGCCATTTGTCTATTACTATATCTAAGATCTATTTCTTATCAGACTGGTGTAAAGTGCAGGGTGGGTCCCTTACTAAAACATTAGTTAGTCGATTATTTTATTTTACATATGACTACTGACATTTTCTGCTGAGTCATCATGACTTACCTCTCCCTACTACTTCAATCTTAGTTCCTCCAGTTACACTTCCTATTCTGGAAGTGACGTAATAGAGACCTGCAATTAGAAGTATTAATTAAGGTGTAATGAGATACCTGGGAAAGGTTGTGATAAATGACTACTATTAATTACTCAGTTGACACAACATAGACAGTGAAGATGGTTGAGGTATCCAATAGGTGTTGAATTGCACTAACTACATACTTCAAATACCTCCTGTTCAACGTGTACCAACAAGAAAAACAACCATGATTAGTATGTCAAAGATAATAATGACGCTCACGACTGGTTAGGCTGAATGAATGGTTAGTTGAGTGTTTAAGAGAAAAACAATGGAATGAAACACCATTACACTCACTTCTAGAAGGGGTTGGCTGATCTGCATCCATGGGAACAGATGGGTTGGCCTCATCAGATCCTAATACCAAGACATGACATAAACAGTTTGTATCATTATATTTAACAAGGAAATTTGGAAATGGATATTATTAAACAGATTAAAATCTGTAGGGCAAGTGACTATGTTAGTCTGCAAGCATGGCATGTGTTTATATTAGTCTTGTGAACCACACCCTCCTCCTCCTCCCTATACTGCATTCCACCAGAACCAGGAAGTACTACGTGTGTCCCCGCCCTCTTTTTCCCTGTACATTCTCATGCCAATGCATGTGCAGTGCATTGAAGAACTCTCATTAACTGCATGCTCAGAGCCCGATAGCGTGCAAATTAAGTATAACACTCAGAACAACAAACACTAATTATCCACTTTACCAGATACTCTAACTCTGTTCAGCTGCATCAACTTCAAATAAAAATGAATCCAAATTATTTTTTATATTTTAAATGAATTGGTCAAGTGGCCATAGAAAGTCTCGTTAATTAAGGCTCTCACATGCCAACAAGCTTTGGAAAGTAGCATACCCCAATATCCTCCCACCCACCAGTTGCTGCAACAATCCATGACAATTCTCATACACTTGTTATGCTACCTCTCCACTGCTTGCATTCATCTCATATTTTTGCTTATGTCAATAACTTTGCCCAAGCTTAAAATTTGCTGTCATGCATTTTTTGCTGACAACATAAACAGAGACAGCTTTCTGTGCAAATACTAGAGCAGCTAGCCACAAACTTCAAATCAACTCTCCAAAATAGCATGACCACTCATTTGTTTTTCATTCTTAGTTCTTATTTGTCAGTTGATGCATTTTTAGTTGATGTCTGAGATTGTTGTGTTTGTCAACCATCCTTCTAGAACCTCTGCAGCTAATTCACAAGCAAATATAAAATGGAGGACAGGTTAAGGAGCCAAATCACACTTGCATATTATGTTTGCTATGGCAACAGTAGCTGATAAAAAACCTCACTTAACAGTCTGCAGGTGTTAACGATAGCTCCACCTTACCGCAATAGGGATGCAATCGACTGTTCAAGTTCACTCTGCCTTTGTAAGCTACACACATCTTTGCACCGGATGGACAAGAGGAAGTCCTGCAGACTCCTTCCTTGTAGAGTGAGCTGTCGGCTGATTTGAAGTAACTCGGCGAATATTTACAGACCATGAAATAAGTGTTGGTCACCGGTACGTCCATATCTCGACTCAGCCTCCCACAAAAGTTCACCGCACAGCCCAACTGCAAAGTCCGGTGCCACCTGACAGGCTGAGGGAGAAATGCAGCAATTCTAGCCTTTTGTGCAGTTATCATGCAACACTAGTCTAGCTACCTTACCTGTTGTGTACTAGACAGCCATTTTGTCACAATATTGGCAATGAAGGCAGAGGATGATGATATCTGTGATCTATTATAATACGCATTGGTGGCTTCCACTGCTTTGAGGAAACATCCATCAACTTCATCTTGCGCATTCTTTTCCAGTTCAACACTCCAGCTCTGTGTGTGTGTGTGTTAAACTTAATTAAGTGACTAATCATGGGGAGCTAATTTCTAATGAGCATGTGCAATACTACAGCTATATTATCTTATCAATTCCTTCTAAAATCCAAGTTGTTTTAATAATTTCAGCCAGCCTTATTATAGTCTCTTTCCTCTTACCATCCTCCTCATGTCAGAAGCTTGCACGGACGCCCTTTGATAATTGTGGTAATCTAAGAGACTCTGCTTCTCAGCTTCCCTCAGAACCTCCTCAAATTGGCCTGAAGTCGAAGCCATGAGGGCACAAACTAAAGCCGCTCGCAGGAGCAAGTTAACGTACTCAAAATGGGCCCGAGTCATTTTTCTCTTTTCAACGGACTCAACTTAGTCCGCGCGTTTCCCGCGGACGGATAAGGTTATCCAAACTCGGAGAAGTTTTTATAGACCAATCTAAACGGATGTCCCCGACTGACAACTGAGTAGCCTCTACATTCCCAGCTCGAGCTACACGCAGCAGATTTCATTAAATTTTATTTAAGAGCTGACAAAAACAATACACAATAAATGCTAATTGTAAAAAAAAAGAAAAAGTGTGCAATGTTTAAACTTCATTTGAATTGTCTGATTCTTCTGCAAGTGTAGGTAGAGGATTCTCCCTGGAAAAACAAGGCAAAACAAAACAAAGAGCATCAACAACAGTTAGTACACCAAGTGTTAGGTCAACAACTGCTGAACAACAAAGGAATAATGGACTGGGGTCTTCCTGATGTTGTACTACAAGAAATGAGCATCTACTCACAATAGCCTCAATGGGCTGTTCAGTTAAGCTTGCTCTCAAAGACCATCCAAAACTTGCACTTAGCAACTATCATTACACGGTAAATATTGAATTCTCGTTGTCAATGGCTACTGACATATGGTGTCTGACAGTAATATAATTGCAGCATGACTTCATAATATGAAATGGTCCATTGATATAAGTGCATTAACTATTCCAATTATGTTGATCCAATAAAAAAAACTTCACGCTTTGAAGGCTTCATCGAAAACCTAATGCTTCACTTGGACCTCTTAGTAGATATATATATAATATATATATATATTTATATATATATATATATAATATATATATATTTATATTTATATATATATATATACACACACATTATGTGTATGATGTATTATTATAGACTCAATTATCCATGCCCTGTGATATCTAGCTACTTCTAGGACACATGGTGTCTAGATGACCCCAAGAATAATCTTCATAACACAAACAGACCAGAGAACCGCATTCCATTACACAATTCAATTGATATGCAAAAAAAAACTTGTGGGAGGATCTCCTAACTTAATATTAAGTAATTATTAGGTAATACTATTCCAGCTATATTTGGTGCAGCACATCATTCAGTGCTAATAGGTATCACGGGAAAAAATTACTTCAGTGCTCATTTTTAGGCTTCATCATCACCATTCGATACCTATCACGTTATTCGTGACAGGATAACAAGGTCACGCCTTTTGAGTTGGCTTGGATCTAGTTGTCATCCCACACTGCATGGAATGGTCACTGACACAGCCCATGATTGATCGTTTTCTATGCATTATGTCACGTACCTAGAGGTCAATGATCTACGAGATGTTGACGACGCCATTTTGCGACTACTTCTATTGCTTCCAGGCCTGCTGCAGTAGTACTCGTGAATGCTCCAGTCTTCTAGCTGGCACTCCTGCGTACAGTAGCCTTGCCTCTGACAAGAAGAACACTCGTATTCCGCATCCTTGCCACATACACATCTCTCCGTGCTTCCTCTGTTGGCAGAACTTAAGCTATCCCTAGGTTTAGACATCCTCCTTGATTTCCTCCTTTCTTTCTTGCTGCTGATTTCTCGGCAGTGGCTTGCGTGCTGGGCCCAGTCCTTCTCCTGACATTGGGCACTGCAGTAGCCTCTCTTGTTGCAGTTGGTACAAACCAAATCTGCAAACTTGCCACAGATGCAGAGGTCTTCAGCAGATGAGGCTGGGAGATGAAAGTAAATAACAAGTTATAACGCAAAAATAATTCATTGTCTCTACGTTTGCCTACAGGTACTTAATATTTTTTTTAAGCGATTGAAGACAGAGCACTAATTCCAAATCTATGTCAAAATAGTCAATATTCCTTATTATCTTACCCCTCATTTAGTTATTGGCAGTTGATCTAACACAATGTCTGCTTACCTGAATCTACCATTTCTATGAACATGGTCCTCCGTGAAGTGAGTGAGTGTTCTATTTGATTCAACAAAATATCATCTTCTGTTTCAATCTCAATCTTATCTCCTTCTACGTCAGAGCGTAAGAATTGGAAGTGTGTCCCTTTCTGATTGTCCAGCTGTTTAGTTTCAACAAATGCATTTCTGAGTTCTCTCAACGAAGCATCTTCAAACAAGTACACTCCTCTCTTGTATACTACTTCTTGACCTTGACTTGAAGCTGTGCCATCTTCGTTACTTTTGTCCCGTTTAGCGTCAGCAGATGACTCCTTCTCTTTTGCTTTCTTGCCGCCATTCGTAGCCGCACCTTCTGTAGTTTCCTTACTAGCAGAGTCTTCATCTTCAATTTCAGGAATGTTTGCCCTACCAATGCTTATGTCGCCTTCTGTAACAACCTGAATAATTTGCCAGCGAACTTGTCCGTTTACTTCTAATGGCTCTTCAAAGTCTGGGATATTTCCCGCGGAATTATGATTCTTTGGGAACATATCCTTCAAAGACTTACCTGCAACAAAAAATAAAATAAAAAAATAATAATATAAATAAAATATTTACTATAATGATGTGACAGAAGTGTTTGACTTAATTATACTTAATTCTAGTCAAATAGATAGGGTTACATCATTTATTTGACTTTGACATAGGAATGGAATTGTTTGCTTGTAAATGGAATGGGATTGAATAGTATGTGTGTAGCATTGTGTCAGAGTAATGTGTTAATATTAGCAATTACAAATAATCGAATTATGGGAATGGAATGCATAAATAGCAAGTATGAGAATAGAATTACAGGTGTTTGTGGGTGTGAATGAGTTACCTTTAGGCACTAGGACATCAAATGATTCAGTCCTGGTTATGTTCAAATCACTCAAGGAAGAACTGCCACTTGATGATGACAGGGAGACTCGACCCAATTCATAGGACGTTGGAGAAACCTATTATGTAATAGTGAAAACAATAACAACTGCATTGTAGATACTGTATATGGCAACAATTCGAAACTTTACCTTGCTCTTCTTTTTCCTGTTCTTCACGGCCAGGAAAATTATAAATGTGATTATGAACACCAGGACAGCAGCAATCAACCCTCCCAGAATCCCGGCAACCACCCACCATGGCTCAAAGTTGGTCGGAGTTACCGTGGTAGGAGGTTGAGTTGTAGTCGGTTGGGTGACTAAAAAATTAGGACACAGTTGGCAAAAAAGAATTAATGTATTGTTAAATAGATATGCATTTTGTATTAATGAGATACAAGATTATTATTATATTATTATGATTTACAAGTGAATCAATCAAATGTATCAATTAAAATACATGACACCTGGAATATCAATACATGACACCTGGAATATCATTTCTATGATATTGTGTTAGTTCTAAAGTAACCTTGGTACTGGCAGGTCCTTCCGGCCCAACTATTCAAGCAGAAACACTCCCCGTCAATATTGTCACATGACCGCATTCCCCGTGGATCACAATCACAAACACTCAGACAACCGCTCCCGAAGAATCCATCTGCGCATGTGTCGTGGCAGGTCTCTCCGGTGAAGCCAGCATGGCAGGAACAAGATCCAGTAACTGGGTCACACTGGGATTGGTTACTGCATGCACAGATCTGGTTACAGCCAACTCCATAGAAGCCATCTGTGCAAGCTACATAACATCAACATCACAAAATATGTTGTGACACTGGGAATCAGTTAACTTGTTGTAATTCAGCACCGTCAGATTGCCTTTGAAAGATGGAAGTTGACCTTTAGTAGTATTCTATTACGTGCTCTATGAACTGGTGGAGTCAGCTCAAAGGCAACTACTTTCCATTCTTATCCATGTGGGTTGTAACAAGCTGACTCGTTACCAGATTCACTAGAGAAATACTAGTACATTATGACTATTAGCAATAACTACTTTGTTTATGATTAATTGGTTGAAGACAGAGATATGCAATGAGCATCTGCTGGGCAGTTAACTTATTTTATCTCCTTATTATGCAACATATTTTAGTAGAATTCCATAAAAGAGGTGCCTTGCCGTAGAATTCTAGCCTACAATGGTAGAACTATTGTGTATACAGTCAGTACTTTAATAACAATATCTTAAAATTATGGTACGTTTAATTTTCCCAAGCCTCCTCCTTTCCCTTCACATAAGCTACATTCAGATAAGGAAGCTATTTGAACCAGTTGCATACTTACAGACATTGCAATAGTCTCCAGTCCAGCCTGATAGGCAGGTACAGTTTCCAGTAACATGATCACACAGACCACCATTCTGACATTGGCACTTCTGAGCACACCCTTTGCCAAAGAAACCATCGTGGCAAGCTGCAAAAGAAAAGTGATATATCTTAACAACTGTGGATGTTTGGGTGTTTTAACTAATTATACTAAAAGAAAATTTTTTTTTCAAAATGGAAAGCAAATGAAAGATCAGTTTGATAGAACAGAATACACAAAATGTATAGCATAAAAGAGAAAATAGAAAAGTATTTCTTTTGCACGTAGTAGTAAACTAAGATGTAACATTATTGTAGCATAGAAGATATTGCATAAACACAATTTATGACCAACTAGTCTGCAATTCTTTTAAGTATATTCATTTTTATGGATTATATTTAGTGTCAAATGAAGATCCTGAGCACAAAAAAAGAAGACTGACGAGTCAAGAAATAAAATATCAAGCTGGACTCAATTATGCACTACTAGTAATGTGCTTCAGCACAAAAATGGTGAGCAAGCTGATCTGACTGAAATTTAAATTTGAATGCTAACCCCTAATAATAATTATTTTGTTAGTTAAGTATTTTGGTTTAGTTTATGGGTTCTATTCTTTAGCAACATACAACACCTTTACACACATACATACTTGTTCACTGGATTTATACACTAGACTTACATTGTATTCTTGATTATGGACAAAGGATATAATACGATACGATTGCTAAACCAAAAAATTCAAAAGCTAGCCACCTTTCCAAAATACATGCACTACCACAGATCTAGTAGATTTAACATTACATTGTATTCTCTTATTGACTTGACTATTGGAGAATGGTCTATCCAGTAAGAATAATCTGTTATGTAAGGCATATAGCTACGACAAACAGCACATTAACGAAGATAACTTACCCCCACCACTAAAATAATAAAAAATAAACTCTGTTAAGTTTGTAAAACCTAACTGAAAACGTCTCACCACTCTGTCTCTGTAACTTTTCATTATTTTTTCCTTCTTCCTGGCATTATTTCAAAGTCTTATTTCCCAAATTTCTTGCGCCTGTGCCAATGTTAAAGTTTTAAAGTAGCCTCCAGGGGTGGACATGCATTGACCTCTTTGAACTTCACCACATATATATATATATACCAAAATCTCAATTGAGACTCGTCAGTGAAGGTCTCGCTTTGCTCACCCAATTAATGCTTTACTGATGTACTCACCTTACCAAAAATACATTCTTATCTCTTATTCTAAAATCATGGAGTTACCTTACCATTCATTGAATGTTGTGAAATTGTTTCCTGTTTATAACCCTCTATTAAGTATTATTACAACTGGCATGTGGTTATAAGAGTGTAATTTGACTTGACTCTATAGGTTGGTCTACCACCATGGCAGAGTATCTGAGTTGATTGTTTACTAGCATTCTGCTTGTGTGCCTTAGAAGCCTCAGACAAATGTAGAAAAGATTTAAGATTTGGAAAGGGGATTGGGATGTATGGCACTGCCTCATTGAATCTTGTGCTATATATAGCAGTGATATATTTTAATTAAATACTCTGAGCTCCCACTTCACGGCTCAATTTATATCCCTAACAAAGCCAAAAAATGAATGAAGAGAATGCCTTTGCTAGACAGCACATCCCAAATTCAAATTTGTACCAATTCACTAGTAGTCTCCATAGCAGACAAATGATATATATATAATATATTAAAAATGAAGCACCAAGGTTGCAACCCTCAGCATTCTATACACTAGCTAGCTATTACAAAGACCAAAATAATAATTTATTTGGAGTAGTATCAATCTGATCATACTACGTATGTCGATTATATAAAGCTTGAGCAAGTCGATATGGAATTCATGCATTAATGCTGTCTTCATAGGAGAAACTTAGCATACAAGTGACACTCACCTCACCAGTAGTTTTAATGGGAACTCCAAGCACTCCAGTAAACCGCTGAGAATAATAATATAATGCAAAGCTACCACAGGCAGCAAAGAAATTATTTGCTCATGTGAGTACGGCTTGACTATAGGGGGTGTTACTACAATCACTTGCGATTGTACGACCTCAAAATAACTAGCTTTTTCTGAAAATATAAGTCAAAACGAAAAATTCTGGCACATTAAAGGGACTTAAAATGTCCAGTGCAACATTTTGATGCTTGTTTCAATCTTCGGGAGGCTACCATCTTCAAGATTTGTGTGACAGAATGACTGACTGCCTGACAGACAAACTGAGTACTGTAACCCTCTCGCAAAATGCGCGCTGAGGGTTAGACTATTAATATCTTATGCATTGTATAAAGTCATGGAAAATATTATTGAAATGGAAGAATACCTGGATAGGTAACATGCATAAAAAACTATAATTCAGCTAGAGCACCAAGATGTGAAACCTAAGCACATTAGTACGGCAACTAAGATTTCTTCGGATTACTTCAACTTCTAACTACCGAGGACACACGCAGTTAAGAGAAAATACGTGAACTATAAGTGATCACGTGACTGCTGTATGATGTAAACCAATGTGTACGTGAAAGATAAGGGTCGTTGCATCTAGCTTGCGCTTGTTTTGAGCTGACGTTTCTCCGCATTTACTCCGAAAATAGCTCGAAATTTGAAAAAAGTGGTCAATTTAAGGTATTTAAATTCTGCTACTGCATTAGGTCATACTTGTATTAACGGTTAGTTCTCAGCCATTTATGAAATCGAATGCTGACAGACTGACTGACAAATGCACTACTATAATGATCTCGCGCATGCGAGCCAAGGATTAATCATACTTCTAGGGATTGCTATGTTAGGCAAGCATAACATTGATAATAAGGTCAACATTGTAGATAAAATTATAGTGAGTATTTTGCCAGTATTATCAAATAGAACAATGCGAGATATATTTAAGCATTTTGTCAAATTTGAAAGCATTTTAGGCATTACATTGGGAATTTGTGAATATGGTACATAGATTGATCAGAATTTAGCAAATATAACAGTATTACATATGTCCCTTGGGGATGGAATTTAGTTTAGTATTTAGCTATATTAAATATTAAGTCTCGGGATCATACTTTTCTACACTAAAATGACTAGCTACCAATATACATTTTAATAAAATATGTTGTATCTATCCACTTACTATTTTCCACTTAATGCCATCATTTCTTTTAATCATATGCATAATCTCTCCATATGAATTTATAAGCCTCATTCTGTTACCTATAAATACAATATGACATTATACGGCAATTCACAGTATTTATAATAATTATAGCTGTATAGTAAATAAGATTCATAGCATTGAACTTCTACGATATCCTCTCTACATGTCATTATTAACCCTTAGCACACATTCGCGAGATGTTTACAGTACTCAGTTTGTCAGTCAGTCAGTCAGTCAATCATTCTGTCACATGAATCTCGTAGATGGCAGCCTCCCAGAGTTTGAAACAAGCATCAAACTATAAGTCCCTTTTACGTGCCAGATTTTTCGTTTCGACTATTTTTTCAGAAAAAGTTAGTAATTTTTTGGCCGTAGGAGCGTAAGCAGTCGCTGATAACTAAAATCACGTCAGACTCACGTGAGCAAATAATTTCCTTGCTGCCGCGGTAGTTTTGGATTATTCTTAGCGGTATACCTCGTCTGGCGCAACAGGACCCTTTAAGTAACTGCTATGCGAAGAAATAGGCTGGGGTTAATCGAACACCTTAGCTGTTCTAGAGCCAAACTTTTGGGATGTGGTTAGTTAACATTTTTTGTCGTCTCCTAGGTATCCCTCGGTGAAATGAGTGGGCATCTTACCACAAGTGTACTTAAAGGAGCCTGCGATCCTGAACTATCATTATGTTGGTGATTGTTGCGCCTGCGCAAAATACTCTGTGGTTGTGTTCGGGTCAGCGCGTCCTGCAAACTGTGGATGCCTTAAACGAGAAGGTCGCGTATAAAAGGGCGTAGCCGGGGACTCTTTCGGGATATGTAAGTGGAAAATGGAGGCTCACCGACTTCCCGGAGACTATTTTAGTACGCATTACAGCAACTTAGGCACAAAAGCTGAGAAACAGTCATATAAGTCGTGAGCATTTTAACAGAAGACAAAACAATAAAATAAACAAACAAAGAAGGGAAAAAAACAAAAACAAAAACAAATGGGAGCTCTAATTAGAGAAAGAACTAATGTACTTTTTCCCATTGGCGCAGCTAAATTCAACTGCAAAAAGATGTACAGTGTGCTATCATAGTTCTGCAAGATACTATCCTGAGGGTCCATCTTCAATCAAGAAATACTTTGGTACATACACACGGTATTGATAGGGGATGGACTTGAGTAATCTATGATATTACTCACAAAAATGATTACATATAGCTGTTTTTTAGTTAGGGCACTCGTTGTAAACGTGGTGTGGATAGACTTAAAAGGATAGTGAGTTATAATAGAGGGTTCTCTTTGAGCGGTTACTTTTTTGAATATGAATAATAGGAGCTATAGGTCAAAGGGCATGTTGAGGATTCTTTCTTTTATACCCCCCCCCCCCCCCCCCCCACCCCCCACTGGAGGAGTGTGTGCGCACACCAACTACGTGCTCAACCCAGCATACTTATTTAGAATCAATTAACGTTAATTGACTGCTGCCAAGGATCGTAATTTCAAGGTCGTAGATTACACAGTTCTACTATAAACGCAGGGACTGGGAAGACAGGCTGGCTAACAGGAAGCTACCTAAAATGGTGGAGAAACTAACTGCAGATACCTAGGAGTTACGAAGCTACAAAATTCCTTACTAAAAGAAACTTTTAGGGGTTAATAGAAAATATTAAAAAGCTGAAAATTTATCTGCCCTTTCTGAACCTTATTATAGTCATAAAAGGGGTGCGTCTATTACTTTTTTCTACTCTTTACCGGATCTTGTGTAACAACATCCACGATCAGCGGACAAACACAAAACTACGGATGGATTTCCTATTGAAAGTTGTATATTAAAAGCTTCTGAGATGCGGACCTTCCGAGTTCCGGACAACGGACAGAACAGAATTCCCACTATTGTTACACCATACAAAAAGTGCTTCACTTAATGACATATATCAAAATTTACTATAATTCAGACAGTTTTAATGAATCAACAAGTTCTATCTTGGGTCCACAGCGGCGGTAGATGAACTGTATTTCTAACCCGCTGCCTACTCTCGGTAGCCAGACTTTTACCAATCGCTAAGTGGGAAAGGGGTAGACCTACGGCAATTTGTGCTTGCACAGTGCGTGTAAGCGGTGTAAATAAAGGTGTGATATTTTAGCGACCCTTCCTTTTTTTTTTGTTCTTACTTCCCAAATGAAATTCGTTACTCCATACTTTTAGCCTCTGTTAAATAGCTCCATGAATGAGATAGGGAATCCAGCTTGAATCAACTGGATGAGAAGATGATAATGATGGTGACAACCCATTTGTTTTCTTCTTTACCAAAGTTGAAGAGCTTCAAAGAAGCAATTGGAAAATGTAAGCTCATAATTGGAGCATCATGGCCACATAAAAGCCATAGAGTAAGGAACAACTACAGACAATACCGTGAACTTAAATTTTTCATCGTTAAAAAGACAAATTGATGTGATTTTTTGTTTAAAAAAAAACAAAAAAACAACAAAAAAAACAAAAAAACAAAAAAAACAATACATTATGCTGTATTATGTAACCTTTTTTTATTTATTTCTTCACTCCATTCATTTACTCTAATAAACTTTTATACAATCAATTGTTAGAAAAAGTTAAGGTTTCCGAGAATGGCAGCTTCTCAACAATGGACAAACTCGTGTTCCCTTTCCGTCCTTTATTCGGAAGTTTGACTGTACTATATATAATACTTATAGCACGAGTCAGAGTACAATATGGGAAAATATTTTACGAGCACGCAAAATATTTTCACGAGCCAAAGGCGAGTGAAAATGTGGCGTGAGAGTAAAATATCATTCCCATATTGTACGACGAGTGTGATAAGTGATTTATTGCTTCTTTGAAATTTTTATCAACCGGTTACAATACAATTTTCATTGATTTTACTCGCTACGCGCGCGCTACAAGGAGCGTACAATATAAACCGTACAATATGGGAGAATACAGAACGCTCGCGTGATGCGGAAATATTCAAGTAAAAATATCAAAGCTGCAATAAATATATATATATATATATTGTTCAGGACACCAGAACAACCGCCAGAACTTCCCAGAACTCTCGAACTCTAGCTTGGACTTTCAAAGAACGATCATTATCAGTACCCATTAACACTTGTCATACGCACACACACCTTTGTGTCTGGTTTGCTCTATTTCTCACCACATAATGATATTCATTGAGATAGAAACCCAATGTTGGTGTACCATCTTGCATCTCATAAATGTCTTGTGATTTGCATGTCTTTAACTTTTGCCATCTACCCAAAGGTCAAACTATACTTGAGCTTGCGACTATAGCTCTCAGTCTGCCCAGGCCTGCAACGACGATAGCTGTTAGCTCGCATTGAATTGGCAGTGGTTAGCTAGAGGGAGTGGCGAAGGTTTTGATCCTTTGAATTGTTAGTTCAAAGGTCAACAAGGCTTGAGGATTTACAACCCTCAAACATATATATATTATATATATATATACATACATACTCTACATAGTAGCTACATACTAATTTAACACTCTTTTGCAAATTGTTGATGCTCTTTTGTTGTGTGCATTGACCTGTACTTACTGTCAGTCTGATTCATTACATGAATTTCAGTTTTTCTCATATTATTCTGTTCAGTTAGTCATTTTCTATATATCAGTCACTTGGTACTATATTGAACAATCTATAAACATTAACCTGACAAGGGTGGGTGCTGGTATCCACTACGGAAGGTCACATTCTTAGACAGCACTTGTAGTGCCTAGCATTTTAGAAAGAGGCCTGGGATTTATGACCCAGACCTATGACTTCTAGAAGCCCTGCAGGCGCTATCACGTACATATTGGCATATTCATATTGATACTATTGCACATAAATCATTCTTTTGATCTTTTTTAGTTTCCCCATTTCAAATATCTTTTAGTTGTGACTCACTATGGAAATAATATAAAGCTTTAAACTGGGGTGTCCAGGCAGTGCCTCCTACTTAACACCAAAACTGAGTTATCCAAACACCCCATTTTTTATAGTGTTATGCTTAATTCTATATATTATTGAAATTTTTTTTCAGTTAGAATATCAATAGCTACAAACACAATGCTAAAGAATCTTGAAAAACAAAAACAAAAACAAAATCTTGGCATGCTCCCAATTCAAGATATTCTATTTGGTAGTATAGGTACAACTTAAAAGCAGAGAAGTTGTTTACTATAACACAAATATCAATAATGAAGCACCAAGGGTGCAGACCCTCAGCGTTACTACTATACACAAGCTAGCTATTACAGGATATAAGCTATTGTTAAGCACTGCACCTTGCATAAAAATTGCCTATTTAATTAAACACAATAGTAATAGTAATGCTATCCATTAGGAAAAAAAGAATATACTTCCACTATAAAATTAAATACATGTAATAATTTAGCTCCATAGTTACCTTTAGAGCAAGAGCCAATGCCAAGGATTTGTTAAATCAAGTGGCATTCATTCTTGGCCCTTTTCATTTGGCAACTAAGTTAAGCAACCAGAACACTTAAAGCTTTCCCACCACTTGAGTTACTAAAACCACAATTAACTTGTTTCATACCGCCAGTACCTAATCGCTCCAAGAGGTGTTGTGTACGCCAGACTAATTTTATTATTGGTTTTCAACATTTAAATTGCATCTTTAGAACTTAATAAGTAAATCATAACTTGCAAAATTCTACACTGACTGGTATACAGCGGGATTCAGGACAAGCTAATCTTACACCCCCTTTTTCAATGTTTGCGTATGGGCCTGTTATTGATCAATGAGAGAAAAAAATGGTCTCAGTATGGGCCTGCTATTGATCAATGAGAGAAAAAAATGGTCTAAATATTACAACTAATAATTGAGTATTGTAGACCACAGACCAGTAGACGGACAGATGATGTTATCAAGATAATCGTACATAAAACCATGTGTATATGTATATTATTAATTCTGATCAGTTCAATTCACCATTTGGATTCCTCTATAGAAACATTCATTTCATTGACTGCCACAAATGTATGTGTAGCTGCAGACATTTTTCTCACCTATAGGTGAGAAAAATGTCTGCAGCTCTAAGCAAATCAATTGGGCTAAAGAGTAAACCTTGATGAAAAGGTGGTGTGGTGGGATCGGGACGAAGGCTCAAGTAGCTTGAGTAAGGCCAAGGGATGTTAGATACATTCTGACATCTACATTACTTGCCAACTGTATCCCATAACATACTTTTACAAAATACTATTTTTTGGAGAAAAGGTAACTGCATGTAACCATATTATAAAAAGGTAAAAAGTGGAGGGAGTGAGGCCACCATAATTTTAAACTCCATTATCCACTTTTTCTCCAACTCTTGTGGAGAACGCTTTATTCAAAGATAATCTCTTATTTGTTCTATCCATATTGCAATTTTTTCCTCCATTTTCTATACCTGTGGCTACATTCATAGCTACTATCTTATGAAATGTGAAAGTGGTGTGCAGTCACCCCTCCTGCACCCTTTTCTCCAACCTCCCTGTGTGATAGGATAAATAAATAAATAAACAAGACAGTTGGATACCTGAGTTTACTGTTTAATGAGTTTTAAATCTGTACTTTCTTAAACTGGAAATACCCAATGGCTACCCAACTTTGCAGCACCACATCAGACAGCCAATCACGATTGTTGTCACATCAACTGAATCAATCAAAGCGCTCACCTTCTCCGCTGATGCTCTCAAACTTGATAATTACCGTACTTCAGTTATTGATTTATTGAATTGAATTAAAGGGCCCGGCTTGCAAGACTATTAGAATAGATGACTGTACAGTGAAGACCCAAAGCCAGCGGGGGTAGAAAGAAGCCGGAGCCCCAGAACAAAAACCAGTTAACCAAAAAAATCCTAGTCTCTCAACCCAGACCCTTTACTTAGGGTCTGGTTACTCCAGCGCACGTACCCCCCCCCCCCCCCCCCCCCAGCCGTGGAATGCCATTAAATTTTGCAGGGGGGGGGGGGGGGGTTTCTTACTGTCCTGTCATAAATCTTTGCGAGCTGGTGTTGTATAATAGAGGTTCTAGCTGAGGCTATGCCAGTAGTGTGCGAATCAGTCACTTCCTTTTTTGGAACTCTCCATAGGATACTTTTCAGCTCGGAGCTCATAGAAGAACAAATATTTGTACGCACATTTTATAGACGTCCACATACAATTGAACTTGACGTAAGAAGTACACATTTTATACGTTACTTTACTAACAAATTAGTGCACAACCATTAAAGTATGAGTAAAATGGCTCAGAATTACTAAAGTATGTCCACGTTGAGTTGGCGCGACCACAAATGTGGCAAAAGAGGAATGCACTTGGCGAAACCGGAAACCAATTAAGGTCACATGACAGTAGTAGCTCAAACGCGCGAAAACGTCGACGCCCACGAGCCATCCCGCAGTTCTTATCAAAGAATTCTTCTGGATTGGTCACACCCTAGCCCTAGCCCTAGCCCTCGCGCGGCGCTATAATTGGTCACATGATTTGATTAACCAATGAAATGAGTTCTTTGATAAGAAAACTGCGGGACTGTAGACGCCCACAGTAAAAACGGGGCGGGTCCAAGGTGCGCATTATTACCATATGTTTACTTGTTGACTGAAAAAGAAGCTATGGCAGGTTCTTCCACGCCTGTATTCAATATATGCCTGGTTATAACTAATCCCTCGTAGTTTATCGTAGATGAGCTTCTAGTTGTGCGCTAAAACTGGCTGAAGGTTGCGGAGGGTGATCCGGAGCTACTAAGTGTAGCACAAATCTTCGAGAAAAATAACCGCAGGACTGCGGCTGAATGCATCCTCAAGTAAGTCTGATTGTTGTGTGCTTAAGCGTGTATTTAAACTACAGCAATGTGAAGAATCCAGTACATCACCTACACCTTTAGCTATGGCCACACACATTCCAGTATTACTTTGTCCTTCATATCATTTTATTCATGATTTTACTATATTTTCTATCTACTTGTTAAATTTCAATTTTTATTAATTATACAAAAAAATTAACATATATTAATAATTTTATGATGACAAGCTACAATATATATTATATAATTTTATGATGACATGAAATTGTGGTAGCTACAAGCAGCAGTTGAATGGAGGGTGGTAAATAGCATCCCCATAACCATAGAGAACTGTACCTATATAGATAGGAGTAATGGACAGCTAAAGCATAAATAGTGGCATATAGAGTCTATGATGAATTATATTTATCGTTATCTTGGTCAGCAAACAGTAAATTGGCTGAGTTTCTAAATAAATAGGCCCTATTTAAACTGGTAAGAAAATCTGAGTGGACAAACAACCCGTGTTCACCAAACACTGTAAGTATTCTATATTTTTACTTAAATTGAGCTTTAGATTTTATATAACTTGATAAACTAGAACTTTTACACCAGAATGATACTAATGAGATTTAGCTACATTCAACCAAACAGAATGATCATTGCTTTTCTGCCCAAGGCTTTCAATGGTATATAGCTTCTGAATGATATAGTGTTATAAACTCTTTGAACATGTCGATAATATTGGATTTTTTTTGACAAGAATTTGGAATATTGCCTTCTTACCAATTCGACATCAAAAAATCTTGAGGTTGTGTTACAACCTGGGAAGGCATGAACAAAGAGCAGTTGCAAGACATAAATCATCAGTTGATATTGTACTTTTGTGTCTCTACCCTTAGCGTCTGAGCAATAATACTGTTGTAGTCTGCATTGGTGTGTGCAGTAATAAATCGCCAGCTGCAACAGCGATGTTTTTTTTTTTTTAATATTGGTATCTTCTCCTAGCACTTTGAAGCCACAAATCTGAATCATTTCAGTCAAATAGCTGTACTTCTCTGTGTGGGAACAAAGCCCATTACACAATGAGTATCTATACCAAAACATTTTGAGCAATACAAATGATGTGTCTGCAAGTAATACCAGTTTGCAGTAGAGTAAGGACAGCACATGACCTAACTTGGTTTGCCCAATACTAGCAACTTCCCTCTTTTCTCATAAACAGAAAATTAAACAAAGCACAATGCTGCAGGAATATAGTCTAGAATCAAATCTCCAGACCCTTTCCTTTCCCGCCCATAAAAAAGAAGGTAAAGGGTCTGGCCCGCCAGACTAGACCTTTTATGACACCCTAGATGAAGAAGGAGGCGGTACACTGGGTAAGATTGGCGGGTTTATTGGGGAAAGTGCCGACAAAGTGGGTAAAAAAGCGCCGACAAAGTGGGTAAAAAAGCGGCTCAGTCCATAGCTGGGAGAAGAACAGGTAAAGCTGCTATTAAAGGTGCTGCAGATGGAGTTCAACAAGACCTCATGAGTAGGTAGGTGTTAAACTAGACTTAGGCTGATCTGGTAACTCCTATGGGTACAGATAAAAATGGATTCATCACGCACAGTTGACATTGCAATAAGATAACTTAATACAAAAAGGAAGATTACATACTTCTCTTATAGAGACAAATTTACTATGTCCTTCAACATCATAATATATTCATTTTTTACATAAGTAATATTATAATTTATAGCAAATCAAATTAGGTGTCATTGTGTTTTTAAAACTGATGAAGACCTTACGAGGTTGAAACGTCTTTGGTATGAACTATAGTAGACTCAGGTAGTTAAGAGCCCGCTTATAACTCCAAACAATAAGGAAATGGGAACTTAATAAAGAAGGGCGCTTATTTAAAAAAAAGGGTGCGTAATTAAAAAAGTGTGCTTTATATAATGTGGGCGCTTAACAGCGAGTTGTAACCCATAAACTGGGACTGAGCACCTATCAGCATTAGTCAAGGCGTGTGGAGTGCTTAGTAATAAGTACAAAGTTTGGGAAGAAAACAGGCACTTAACAAAAAAAAAAAACACTGCTACATATGGTTTAGTATTATTTATGTAAAAGGTTAGAGAATGAATATCATATTACGTATTCTATCTTGTGATGTAGTTGACTTTCAGATTTTGTACAGAGCTCAGTGAAGTCATTGCATTGGCTTGATATTTTAAGTAAATATTTAGGTAAATTAGGTCCTTTGTTTAGCCTTTTTCACTACTTGTATTATGCTATGGATGTACATTTTTTTCTATTCTTAGATATGGATATTCAGATCCCACTCCGCCATCAACACCAAAGGCTACTGAGCCTGCTCAAACATTTTCTAAACCAGCGGCCATTACTCCTTCTGAGCCACCCGTTGAATCTTCTGCTGACAATGACTACTCTTGGCAGAGTGACGTTGAGAAGTACGATGGGCCAAGACGGTCCAATCCTCCACCCAATCCATCTCTGTTTAATTGATTGAATTTCATGAAAGATACCAGCAAAAAACAACCAGTTCGAAGAGTACAAAGACAGCCTGTGGACCCTAAATGAAGAGTTTACAAAGACCGATTGGCCAGAGAAGCTGACTGGGATCGTCTGGAGAACGCTCAGGCTCTGTTCAATTTCAAAGCTGAGATGAAGTGTGATTTGGAATTCAGGAAAGGGCAGGTCATCCAAATCATCACAAAGACTGAAACCCAGGAGTATTGGTGGGAAGACAAGATTGAGGACAGGGTTGGGATTTTCCCAGCGAATTATGTAAAAATGATGTAATTAGTATTGCAGTTGCAATTGCCAACAATACATTTTTAAGCTTCGTTTATTACACTGTATGTATTTCATTGCTGCAGTTCACTTTATGTTGTATTTTATTCTAATTTAATTATTCCGACTTAACATTCATGCATACGCACACTGACATTGATGCGGTACATTGACTTGGTCTTTGTAATAGTTTTATGCCTTACGCATCAGTATTGTTCTTACTTGAAAAAAATATATTGTCCAATAGTCAGGAAAATAATACAAGGTAAGTCTTGTGTTGATATTGCTATTTAGTGAATACTGAGTGAAAGTATTGTGTTACAGCTAAGCACAACCAACCATAAAGTAACTTGACTCTGGCTTCTTCCTGTTTTTTTTTTGTTTTTTTTTTGTTTTTTTGGATACTACATCAGTAAGTAAGTCTTATAATTTATCATTAGAAATACTCATTTTATTTTTTAAGTCAAACAGTTGCGGCAAGTGGTAACTATGCATTGAAACCTACCACACTTACTTTTATGTATATAAATTTTAAAAAAAACTCGGCCATTTTTTTTAGGTAGCTAACAGGTGTGTTTTTTGTCTGGAACTATTGGTCATTTAGAATAGCTTATTGTTGATAAATAGATACTACAAAAGCTACAGCTACATATTTTGTAGCTATTTTTAGAAATGTATGGACTGAATGTTGCCTTCCTAAATTAGGTGAATAGGAGCTATCTAAAACGTTACTAAATGTAGCCAGTTTTTTTTTTTTTTTAGCATCAAATTTTGTAATGGTAAAGGCAAAAATCAACTTTATTAGATTTATATAAATCTAAATGCTTTAGCTACCCTGTTGTTTGAATTTGTGCACAATGGCTTGCTCGCCATTTGTGCTGAAGCACATCACCAGTTTAGTATAGACTAAAACATAAATAATTAGATGGGGAAAGACTTTTAGTAAAATAATGGTGTGTTCAAACCATCCAAACAAATCCACATGAATATATATTTTATATCTACCTACAAGGTGGTTAATAAAATGAACAAGTCCAATAAAAATTAGTTTCCTATGGCCCGTATCCAGATATAAAAAACGGGGGTGCAATAAATAGAGGCTCACTTGACCACACCCATTTTGGCCACACCCACCAATTAATAACAATTTATAATGGAAGTTACTTTTAATAGCTGCAAGCCACATCTGATATTTAATATTAATAATTAAAAGGAAGGGGGAGGTACATATTATGTGATATACATATATTATTTAAAGTTACTAGCAAAACTTTGTAGCTACATTAAAACCAACATTTGTAAAACAATTTTTAACTACAAAATATATATAAAATAATGATATTCGTTTTTGTACTGAGCACCACACAGTGAAAAATATAATAGCTATCCAATATTATTCTTCTCTTTCATATTCTGAATAAAGTGTTTCACTACGATATTCTTTGGCTTCAAACTCAAAGAACTCAACTTCTTCTGATGCAGTTGTTGTAGAGTGAGGCAGTACTTCTCTTAGTCCGTGGCAAGAACATTTCTTCTTGAGGACATAAATCATCATTATTATTGCAGGAAGAAGAATGAACATGTTGCGTATCACTCCAGTTATCCCAAGGATTATCACACTGGGATCCAAGTCCATATTGTTTATATTGTACAATGTTATGGTATTTATAAGAGAAAGGTTTATGAAAATAAGCATGTCAATTGTATTATGCGTACTTTTCTTGTAAGGCTGAAATAATGCATGAAGAAATATCATTAGTATGAAGAGTAATTCCAAAAGAAAGCTTGCATCTTGAATGTTGAAGAGCATCACAATCATAATTATAAGAAGCCTGTATATAAAATATAGCCCGGCAAAAAATCGACAATGATCTTTGAAGCACCCTTGGAAAGAGTCGAAAATCGGTTTTAGTTTATCTAAAGGCTTCATAATGACCCTTGTGAGTGGCAATTGGTCGATTTTTAATGCTGATAGGAGTCGAAAATGGGCGGGATAAGTGAGTAGTAAAAGTGGGGGGATTCCGCATACAAGAATTAAAACAATAATTGCAGGAATGGCATACCCTAAGTGCTTCCCCATCATCCATTCCAGCGCTCCATTGTAATACACCACTGACCTTATGAATTTCTTTTCCTTTGCATACAAATTTTCAGAGATAAGCAATAAAAGGGACGTCCTGGCACAATTTGCATAACATAGAATCAGGAAGGCTATCAATCCATGCACTTTAATGCCTTGCTCAAAATTTAAAAATGGTATAAACCGTTTACAAATCCTTAGGCAACAGAATTTGTTTTTACTGATGATTAGAAACAGAAACAGCAGGAGAACAAATGAATATATAAGAGTTACATAATTAAGAGCAATTATGTCCAAAGAACTTTGACTTAAGTAAATACAAAATGATAACTCTTTCATTTCCAGTGGCTTTAAGTTAAATGTCATATAAATCAAGTAGTGCACTCTATTCAATACTTCAGAAAATATATCTAATTGATTATGATAGTAAGTATTTGTGGGGAGCATTTCTACTACTTGGCTATATAATATGAAGCCATTCAATATGCCAGAAGTAAATGGGACATTAAAAAATAGAATTACCACAAATATAATGGTGACAGGTAAGATTTCACTTATCAGATATAATGGCCAGCCTAAGAAGCAATATTTACTGCTTTTACACTCCAATTGAGGACTATGAAAATGTGGTTGTAATCCTGCCTTGCACTTACCACACAAAGTTCCAAATCGAGAATGAACACATACAAAATCATTTAGGCGCGACTGATTGGCTGTTGGGGGTAAAAAAGAATCGTTGACATTAGCACAGAATCCAATTGGACACTGGCCAGTTAACAAAGAGTTTTCATCTTCAATCTTATTCTTATCGTATCCAGCCCAATAATCAACTTGCAGTATTGCTATAAATTCTGTGTTGTCACATTTTCTTATCCCTCGGTACTGGAGGGATGTTTCTGCTGAACATTTGCACGTAATCGTTGTGGGAGATGTTATATCTTGATACTCCACAAATCCAGGTGGACAAGTTCTTAGTTTCACACTGAACCGTTTGTCACTTCGTCTGACTCCAGTGCTGGACAAAATAACTTTAGCTGAGTCACCACCTCTTCCGTAAAGCATAAGTTTGTTGGTTGTTATATACCTGTATGCCTCATTCAGACTTACTTGACCAGAACCCTCCTCCTTCAGTATGGAAACAAGGTAAGTTGTAGCAGTCTCTTGGTCTAAATCATCTCTGTCCTCATACCATATTATTTCTTCTTTTCCTGCAAGCATTAAAATATTAGGTGAATGACTTACACCGTAGTTTAATTTTGAAATATTTAATGCAGTTGATATTTCCATGTCTCTGCCCACAGGATCAAATGTGAAAGTTCCAATAGTCTCATTAAACTGTGATGGCATGCTAATTATTAATCTATGCCTTCTGAAGCAAGGTTGAAGAGAAGATACATATAAAGAATGGCCCAGACTTGGCCCTACATGTAGCACCGCATTGTTTCTGAAAATTATGCTAATATTTCTATCAGCAGCAACAGGTCGATATGTTTCATCTTGGCCGTATTCCATGAAACAAGTTTGAGAGTAGTAATGCATATGAATTCCTATGGGACTAGAATGGATAGCTCCACCAGATTCATGAGCATGATTGGAATCAAATATTAGCGAGCTGTTGTCATGTAAATACATTATTGACCCCAATAGCAACATGGCACCTCCACGGTAGCCCGAGTTGTGTGAAAAAATGGTGACTGAGTTTTTGTGGAAATGGACAATTCCAGTCTGTAAGTAAAAGGACGAGCCACTGTTGTTATAGAAATGGCCATAGCCATCAAATTTGATGATGTGAAACAAGCAATAGAATGCACCAGCCCCTTCTGAATACTGCTTGATGACTGAGTCTTCTTTATAATCGAGAGGCTTCTGTTGTATTTTATTATCTGCAAGTACTACATTTTCAAATGTCAGTTTTGGTAAATATCCATTGGTGTAAACATTCCATCCATTTGGTAGAATAGCAAGTGCTGACCCAAATTGTCCTCTGTTGTTGTTCCATTTGCAGTTTGTGAAGTTTACTCCTGCATACAAATCTTCCTCTCTAGTTTTTGTAGAGTATAAAGAGTACCCTCCACCAAAACTTGCACTATTGGATTCAAATGCAACATTATTATATATAAATGAGCAATTATTTGGAGTGGCAAAAGAGGGACTTTGTTCATGAATGTACCCATTGTACAGCCCACCTCCATGTTCTGCTTGGTTCTGTGTGAAGTCACTGTTTTCAATAACAAATGAGTTTGCTGATGCTGCACCATGGTAGCTTAAAAACATTCCTCCACCAAATTTGTAGGCGGTGTTATTGTGAAAGGAGGAATTTTGTATTTCAAGCAAGACGCTACTCATTCCACGAACTAATGCACACAAACCCCCACCTTTGTCAAACCGACTAAACCCAGATATATTGTTATCTAGTTCTGTATGGGCTACATTGTTAACAAAAATACACCTTCTTATGACATACTGAACTCCTGAACAATTTTGTGGCCCAATAATCAGATAATTGTTCACAGGGAGATACTTGCTTAGTTCAACATACAAACCATTTCCTCCACTTCTGTTTTTGTACCATTATTTTCAAACCTGCTGTCTGAAATGTTGACATGGCCTTCTACATTAATCAAGGCCAAACCGGAATCAGCTTCTTCTCTAATCACAATTTCAGACATGTTAATGCAGCAAGATATCAAAATGGAAAAGCTTGCTCTCAAATAATGCTCCTGATTATCTACCATGATTTGGTGAGAGCAATCATGGATGGTTAAGCTGGATATATAAAACTGATTCACATTTATCACTTGAAAGCCAGAACTGTTATCATTTATGCACTGTATTTCTGCGCCACCTCCACAAATTGATATATTTTTTAAATCTGTTAAACTTATTAATTGGTTAAGGATAATTTTCTTGGAGCAAATAATGACAATAGAATTGTTCCTCACATCACTGAAAGCTTGAACAAAGCTGGTAATTTCTTCTTCTCTTTTACTGCATTCAAGATTTATAGGTAAAGTATCTGATGCATTGCCTGCTAGTATTATGGTTGCCCTACAATCAGCCAGTAAGCACTGAACTGTAAAGATCTGCAGTAGTATATTATTAAGAAAAGACATACTGGAATAAAATCTAACAATACGCAGTAAATGTGCCAGTTTTATTAAAGGAATCAGGAACTACACAGTAATGTGGCTCTGAAACTGAAAATGCTTCCTTATCATGAGAAATTACTTTAATAGCTATAAACTAATTATGCATACATTGATGCAAGTCACTTCACTTATCATCATGTGACACTTTAGAATAATATTCAATTTCAAAAGTATGAATAAGTAAATAGTTATTATCACTTCATTGATACGTCATCCAATTAAATTATGTATCTTATGTGAATATGCTAGCAGAAGTTGTTTGCTCCCATTTTATTACAGTTTTATTGTTGTTGTTGCTGTTGGATTCATTTTGTATATCTTAAATTGACATATGCTTTTCACTACTTGATATATCCTAGTTGTTCAAATTTTCAAACATAGTTGTAAATAAGTTCCCACTTGCTTACAGTTAGCTGGCCTAAGACACACCTCTAGATAATAATTTTGTGATTCACTTAGAAACATGCATGTTCCCATATTAAGTCACTGGAAGCTTATCTCAAAGTGCAGTCATCTATGGAAATATTTGTGAATAAGGAAGATATTTTATAATGTACTGAATTTTTTACATTAAATGTGCTGTTATGACTGCGTCTTTTAAACAATGAAGGATGATGATTCCATGCAGGGAAAATAGGTTAGAGTAGGAATCTTATTTTTTTATTTTAGGAAGACCAGGAAAATGAGGTTTGTAACATCTAGTGGATCCTTTAGCCTATCGTGTAAAATAGTAGCAGGAATTTTGCATAAGGTACGACCTAAGTTCACCAAACACTGTAAGTTACAATCAGTCTATACTTCATTTCTCTGGTTGAACTCAAAATTACTGGTATGTACATATTATTAGGCTTGGGATCTATTCCATTCCAGTGTGGTTGATAAATTATAAAAAAGAAGGTGGTGCAAGTAAGCTATATATCCAACGAATTATAAGTAGACTAACTTTGGCTCTTGCTATGTTTAGAATTGAGTTCAGTGTTGTGCCAATTACAGTGACCACTATCACGGTCAGTTTTGTTTTTCTTTTGTGGGTTGAATCTTAATTAAATGTTAATAGAAATCTTGAGCAAGATCATAAAAGCACAATAATTGAACTCATTAGATGTATTCTCTCTCTTTCACAGGCTTTTTAAACAATACAGAATTAAAAATATTTGGTCGCCACTGGGAATCGAACCCAGGATCGCTTGTATAGCGCACAAGTGCTCTGCCACTGAGCTACGACAACAACCCGGCGAACAAACACTCCAATTCTGTATTTATACTGTTAAGGGGTACTGTTATGCTAGCCTGTGAAAGAGAGAGGATACATCTAATGAGTAAAAGAAGGCAGAGAAAGAAATTGTGAAATAATTGAACTTAAACTGAACTTATTGGGATTGCACGTTTCAGAATAGAATCGTGAAAACAGCAGTTATCACACACGCACACGCACGCACATACACACAGAAGGTAAGGCATTATCTGTGAGAATTAACGATTCCTCACACAAACAAGTTGACCTGGCGACATAACTTGGCACAATCAAGATTCAGAACAATAACAAGGCAAAGGTTGCAATTCCAAAGCCAAAATGGTCATACATCAAACTTGACGAATATGAAGTCATTTCTAACCAATCAAAATATGATAACCTACACATCTTGTCTGTCTCGTCATGTTCGTGTCAAATCCTGCATTTTACTTTATTCAGGATGATACTCACATATATGCAAGTATTATTGTCATGTATGCATACAAAATATGCAAATTCTCTTGCTGCCGCTAGGCAGTCACGCACACCTGGCAGAGCCAGGATGCCTGTGCACTAAGCAGGCACTGTGAGCCATGCAAGGAATGCTCCTGGAGCCGGGCTAGGAACTTGCAGGAGAACAGGCCTTTCCTCACAGCAAGTGGTGTGGGCACTCTAAGTCTCGTAGACTAATTGCTGTTTTGTGAGTAAAGGCCTTGAATTTGCACCCAAGTAAATGCCCAGCTGGGTGGACTAAATGGGCTGGTAGGAGGCAGAGGAAGAAAAAAAACAGATGGAAAAATTGCCAGAGAAAGACCATCTTTCTCCTTTGTAGATAGTTAAGTCTAGGAAGTCTATTGTATTGTGTGGGTCTTGAAATCAGGACCTCAGACCCTGAGCCAATTACACGCAACCACTACACCACACAGCCCACCCTCACGCCCACACACATACACAAGGCAATAAAATATTATAAGCATCAAAATAAAACTTTTTCTTGTTTCCTTTTGTATTAATGCTGCACTTGTGTTATATATACACGTGCAAGGCACCCTTATGGATTCACGATCTCTTCCTGTGTGGTTGATAGAACTAATAAAAAGAAGGCAGAGTAGCTAAGCTATTTAACAGGTCATAATTTATTGCCCGCCAATATTGCAGCTGTTGTTGACAGGTATAGAGTAGTTTGCCTTACCACTTTGGCTCTTATTATGTTTGGGAGTGAGTTGTAAGTTGTACCAATTCCAGTGGTCATTATCATTGTCAGTTTTGTTTTGCTTTTGTTGACAGGTATAGAGTAGTTTGCCTTAAGTGGACTAACTTTGGCTCTTATTATGTTTGGGAGTGAGTTGTAAGTTGTACCAATTCCAGTGGTCATTATCATTGTCAATTTTTTGTTTTGCTTTTGTGGGTTGAATCCTATTTAAATGTTTACTAGAAACCTTAAGATTACTAAAGCATAATAATTGAACTTTAGGCAAACATACTGGGATTGAGAGTTCTAGAACAGGTACTGACACTTACGGGTATGAACAGAATTGAGAAAACAACAATTAACTCTAATGACACACACAAGGTAAGGCATTATTTGGGAATACAATGAGTGAGAATTGATGCAATTTATCACACAAATCAGTAGGGAACCACAAATCCTACTCTGCCAACAACCTAGCCATGTCCACATAGTACATTAATCAAGAATCAGCACAATGATGGGCTTTATAAGGAAAAGGCTACAATTCCAGAATCTAAACATCTTCTTCAACTGGCTTTAATGATCATGCATAAAAAAACTAGCTAGTGAATAGAAGTTATTTCTGAACTATGAGTGTTCTCAAGAAAGAGTTCTTGGTGGTAAGAGGCACAGTGGTGGAAAAAGACAAGGCTCCCTGGGGAGGATCCAGTGACGCCACCTTCCCTACAGACCAACTTTATTGAACTATTACGATGTACAAAGGGTACTAATACAGGCAATTTTATTTATAGGACAACTGCATCCTAAATTTATGCTCTTCATTGATAAATAAATGTCCAATCATTCACATGTTATATTAAATTTCATAAATTTTGACCAAATATATTTGGGCCAGCCACTCCCTGTCATTAGGCGATAGATCTGCCCCTACTCCCATTGCTGAGGATATATGGTCTGATTGAGTAGATCACAATTGAATGCCAGGCTAGATGTTGAGAGTGAGACTGTAGCATAGCAGTACCCCTTAATTAACAGTATAAATACAGAATTGGAGTGTTTGTTCGCCGGGTGGTGGTCATAGCTCAGTGGCAGAGCACTTGTGCGCTCAAATATTTTTAATTCTGTATTGTTTAAAAAGCCTGTGAAAGAGAGAGAATACATCTAATTATATGCATATACAAGAAAACACATATTATGATTAAAAACAACAACTATTCACTTGTTATCCAAAAGAGATGGATAGTCCAGATGCCAAATGATTTTCCGAGAACATCATTTTGATTATATTTCCAAAATGCTAGCATGTCATCTTCATATTCTGCTATTCCAGGTATATTATAAAGCCACATCATCCAACTTCCCAGATTATTTTTTTTTTAAAACAGAAAAGCTTCTCCTTCTGTATGGAGGCAATGAGTATCTTATTCCAGCCATTCCACCAGCTTTGAACATAGCCCATGCCAATGGATGATCAGGTTCTTGGACGTCAAACACCGCAATATTTTTGTACCTCGAAATATTGTGGATGAAAAAATCAACCACCTTTTCATGAGAATACTCTTGAAACCAAAATTTGAATATAAACTCTGCATGATGAGGTTTTAAATGTCCGACAATGAAGCCATCAGGTAAACATTCTCTATAAAATATTAAAGCCATTGAATGAACTGTTACATAACTAAGAAGCACTTTTATATGGAATCGTAGTATGCATGCACTTATTATATACATTGGATATTTTCCCTAGAGTATTTCCGCATCATGCGAGCATTCAATATTCCCCATATTGAATGCTGCATATTTTGAATACTCCAATGTGCCTGAGTGTAGTTCTGGACAAGTGAATTTTTATAAGTATGGCAGAATTGCCTCTGAATGTTTACTGTTTTGTAAAATATCCAAAGTTGCACTCGTCATACAATATGGGGATGAAATTTCACCCTCCATAATTATATTTTCACTCACCTTCAGCTCTTGAAATACTATAACGTGTGCTCGTGAAATATCTTACCATATTGTACCTGACTCATACAGGCCGCTGAAATATTACAACTTAATAAATTGGGTCATTATCAGCAAAATATTAAACAAAAGATAATTATTGTTTGTTTGCTGTTATTTTATACTGGTGTAGTTCAACAATGAATTTTAGTTATTTTCCAAATCATTTATAAACTTTCCTTCACAGTGAGAGATAGTCAGTGCAAGCATGGTGGCCTCCTGGTAGGCTATCTTATTTCAAAAATTAACCCCCAAAGAATACATAAAAGAACAAAATGCATAAAAGATGAGAAATAAATATTATAGATTAAATAGAATATTATAAAAATAAGTTTGCATTTTCTATTGCAGTGAGTATTTATAGTGGGTGTCACATACAGTCATTACAGTAAGACAACTGAAAATTACTGAGTAAGGAAAAAAAATAACAACTAAAATTTGAAACAATACGGACTTGGCACAAGTGGGACACATATTCACACAAATTGTAGCTACAAATAATGTTGGACAAGTAAAAAACGGAGCAATTTAGTCATGTGAACTAATTGCAATTGACGTGCAAGTAAATCAACGTTCACGTGAAAAAGGGGCTCACAGTTACCACTAGTCTGGCGGACCAGACCATTTACCTTCTTTTTTATGGGCGGGGGAAGGGAAAATGCACAAAATTTTAAACACAATTAGCATCAGCGACTTGTTCCTGAGGAATTTAATTAAAAAGTGTCAAAATTGCGTCACATATTCCCCCGCGCATTTTAATATTTCCCCGGGAAAGCAGCTGTAACTTGCAGCTCGACCAGCATACCAGGTTGCGATCCGGTTTAGCTATGGAGTTCTGCTTAGGTTGTGGCTCTGATCTTCCATCAGAGTCTAGATATGTCCGTAGGCTAGTTGCAGAGAGATCAGATCTCTCAAGACTCCGTTCTGGAGTAGTGTTAGCCTGGCGTAATCTAATGAAGGAAGCATTGGAAGAGAATTCTGGGCCCTCTCCTCCAGATTGCGCCGCAAGTAGCTGTAATCTTTCATTACAAACCTCATCAGGTAAGAGTCTTCCATGCTTGAAGAAGAAAAAAAAGAACCGTATAATGACGCAACCTTTCTCTAGTGTAGCCTACCCAACCAGGTTAGAGCAGCTGCTTGCTGGGGGGTGTGGGGAGCCCCTATGGAGTTTTACAACGCTCTTTATGCCATGAGTTACCAACCCTAGTAAAACTACTGCAGTGAAGGTATCTAGTATAGAATAAACACATTATACTCTGCCATATCACACTCTGACTCATGTAATAAGTATATTATATGTTATATTCAGTACTTATACATAGGGATTTTTAGCTATTTATCTTTATTTTCCTATCTCTTAAGAGAAAATGTACTGTTACAGATGATTTCATGATCTGTTCATTTTTTCAATTATATAATAATAGCAAATTTCTTGTTCTAATAGCCAATATAGTTAATTATAAAACTTAACCCGACATTTCGACTTCTTGCCAAAGTCCTCTTCAGGGGTCAACTGAGGTTGAACTCTCTGTGGTTATATAATAAACAACAATGTAAACAGCAAGATTTCTGGAGGGTCACTTACTGTTCGTTATATCCCGGTCGCATGCAGATGAAACTGGACAACAACAAGTTTAACAGAGACATAGGTTTAGAGCTTCCAGGATGCTTGCTGTCCATGCTGAGTGCATATAACCCTAGAGCTTCCTTGATCTTTAACTCACATCTCTTACTGGCTCTACATATTATCTTACCTCTTGGGGTGATGCTGCTGCCAAGCATGTTCAACAATGGCTGAAACCTTCTCATCACCTCTCTTACAAGCATCCTGGTGTTCTTTCACTCTCTGTTCAAGCCTTCTAGTTGTTTCACCTATATACTTTACCACAGCTGCTAGGTATACTGTACACTATGGATGACCCAGTGGTAATAGGTATAGTATCCTTGACCTTAATAAGGTGTGATCTTAGTGTCTTACCCGACTTAAATGCTGTTTTGATGTCAAAGTCTCACACACTCTCTGGCTGTTAGAACGAGAAAATTTGCTATTATTATAATTGTTTCAACCGAGAATGACTGAATAATTGTATATTGTTGTGTCTAGCAACTGTTGCTGAATAGAAAATGAAGTTAAGTTATTGTGTAGATCTAGCAACAGCTGCTTTTCTTCATGCTTAAATATATTATCAATGGTGCTGACCAATGTAATATGATGTATGTAGAAATACAACAGATAAAATAGCAGTCCACTCTGACTGTACAACAGTGTATGGTAAGACTTAGCCATTTCCCTAGCTACAGTCCAACAACTTCTATAAACGCAGGTCTTTTTATATATACTCAGGCATGATATATACTTGCAGGAAGTTTTGAGTGAACCAAAGGAAGTTAACTTAGAATTTCTTTAGTCTTTATAATAAAGACTAAAGAAGATACCCTCTCTATTCACACCTAATGTCAACATAGCTAACACTATTATATTTAATAACACATGTCAAAGTGAAGATATAATGCATGTCGAGGCTTAGTCAATAAGTTACTTGGATATAAATTTGTACTATCTGACAATAAGTTTGATTTATGTGGGAATAGATGCTTACTCTAAAATCATGAAACTCTCTCCCTATATAGCTAGCTGTTCCTTATTAACTAGATGTATACTTGTCCAAGTAAACAATTCGGGTCATACTTGTATCTTCACTTATTTTTAGTCCATGAGTGGGTGTTTTATATAATGTCCTGTACCTTTTTCCTTGACCCATTAGCTAGTTATTGTGCTTCATTTACATGGAACATACTCATTGCAGCTTCAGCATGAATCTCTTTTCTAATGGAGTAATAAGTGGCTAGGATGTCATGACTGAACATGGGAGAGTGATAATGTATTCAATTGCAGAATATTGTACAATGGGATTCATCAAACATTTAACTGTGTAATTGTTTTAGCTATAAACTCTTAGAGCTAGCTATCACTTTTTACAGCTTCACTTGAGTTGCTGCTTTTATGTTAGATATAGTACATAAACTTAATTTCTAATTAGCATTCATACATTTAAAAACTATTTAAAAAGTGAGTTAAAAATGAGCATTATACATAATTCAAACCAGTTCTACTAAAACTACAATAAATAAAGTTCATGTTTTATTAAATAATGGAATGTGGCTTCTCAAAAATCAAATTTGGGCTTCTCAATGGACGAATACAGGTTTTCTTTAGTACTCAGATCTTCCTTAGAATCTTCTGTCACAGAGGGGTTTGCAAAGAATGAACCAGGAACGTCCACCATCGAGGTGATTACTTGCATTTTTCTTTCGGTTTGTGGAGTTGCTATTGAGTACTCATTTTCTGCATGGTCCTGATCTTTTAAATAAAATTCTGCCACACCTTCTCCATTGTCTGTCTCATTTGAAGACAGTGGAATGTCGTACAGATTGGATATGCTGACCTGCATTGAAATTATATGTAAGTTGTACATGTCAATACTTATGTAATGTATGTATGTATGTATGTATGTATGTATGTATGTGTGTGTGTGTGTATGTATGCATGTATGTATGCATGTAATTATTAATGCATATGTGTTTCATGGTAATATGCAAATGTAAACTTACCATAGGTTTGAATTTGTCACTTTTGCGTTTTCTGCAGCAAGCTATCAATACACAGATGAAGCAGCACAGAGCGAGGATTGTAACGCCCCCTGGTATAGTAGTCACCAAAATGAGTACCAAGTGGTCATCCAGCTTGACTGAGTATCTTGGGTCTTGGACCACACTACTAGGCACCAGCATCTGATTCAGGAAGACAAGTGTTAACGTCTCATTCCCTTCCACTTTGAGCTTGTTAATGATATCCACTAGAGTTCTAGTTGTCTTTGCTGTTATGAAAGTAGAGACAATTATGCTTCCAGGAGCGACAGTAGTATTAAACAACTCAGCTTCTGGGTATCTGGATATCAGTGTTGCTTCAAATACTTTGATAAATTCAGCCTCTCTGCCCTTCACTATGGTGGTGTAGTTGAAGGGGTAAATGACTCTAAAGAGAGTAATCTGGAGCTGATTAACTCTGAAGGAGTTTGAAGTAGCTTCAGCTGGAAGAAGTTCGTTTGAGAAAGGTTTAGGAGAAGTAGTAGCTGTGAAGCTAAGCTGATGTTGTCCGGAGATCAACACTTTTATATCAGTGAATGTGGCTTCCCCTTGAACAAGTTTAGTAGTCCACTTCTGGTTGCCATTTTGTAGAGCAGCTGTGATATACCAAGTAGAATTCCTCCAAGTATGTTGCTGGACATGACCACCAATGCTATCAGTGAGCCTCACAACTGGATAAGGATATAATGGGAAGGTGGTGTTTCCATCTTGGGGCTGCTTAGTCACAGTTAAAAAGAGAGGACGCCTCTGAACAGTGACATCACCAAGAGTGAACGAAAATTGTGCCGTTTCTGGAAAGGTGACGTTAAAAACTAGATGGTAAGTACCAGGATGGCTGAAAACAAGTTCACGGAAAATTGCTTTCCCTTGAATGAAATCCACTACATGACTACTCAGAAATCCACTTTGTGGTCCTTTAGTAATGATTGCTGTTAGTTTCCATGGTGACCCAATGCCTAATGTTTCAGATGCCCTTCCACTAGTGTCATAAATTATAAATTCAGGAGCATTATTGCCTAAGGGTATACCTTCTACAACAGTACCAGTGAGTTGTTTGGAAATATCAAGAGACGATGGTATGGAGAGTCTAACGGCAGAAGATGTTGCATTTAATTCAACTGATTCGTTCATTTGTTGCCTATCAGAAAATGTTGACAAAGTACTGTTTTCGCCAACATCTTCTGGTTGGGGGCCTCCAGTACCCTCTGTGGCTCGAACACCACCAGTTGGATCCACAGGTGCAGGAGCTGGCTCATCCACTTCTGCTTCCACTAACGTCACTCCTTCGCTGCCTTTCAATAGTTCTCCAGTTTGCACTGCAGCTGCTACCATTTCTGTTAGATCATTAAGCTGTGTAAAACTCAAACTTGAGGTTGCATTAGAAGGCGTGTCAGTGCCGGCCATAGTGGGCATGGCTGTTGAATATGTAGTGGTATTTTCAGACACCGTATCATTAGAAGAATCAGCAGTAGCTATCACTTGTGTAGGTGGATCGCCAATCTCAACTTCAATCATTTCAGTGGCGGCCTGCCTCCTTCTTCTTCTCCTTCTTCCTTGTGTTTCTCGAACTACATTCACTATACGAATTCTGTCGCTTGGTATGTTCAGAAGCAGAGCTAGATTTCTAACCAAGAACTTTTCAGCGAAGAAGTCCTGTGCAGTGACTTGTAAAGTCACTGATAATACTATCACAGGTGTGGTGATGATTTTATAAAGTCGTTTTCCTTTTACAGTCACATGCAATTGCTTCAGTGATCTGTCATAGAAATTGGCACCGTGTTCGTCATTGACTGTAGGAAAATATTGCTCATCTGGCACACTAGAGACAGAAGAATACTCCAAGTTCCCATCATCTAATAACTTGGCATTCTTGGGTGGAACATACACATCTTCACCACCATTGTTCACGTACACGTCCAGTCTCTGTGGGTTGTTGTAAATAATGCGAACAACTATTGCTTGCCTCTCATTAGCATTGAGCAAATGAAGAGCAAAATTTTGGGGATTGGTGCTAGTAAGTCCGATAGTGTAGTTGAATGATGAAGCAACAATACCATAGAAAGTGGATATTCTCTCTTGACAGGTGTATCCTCCACACCATCCGTGATCCATAGGCCCATTCAACAGATTTATGAATCCATTGGCACTAATACCTATTGGAGAAAGCCTTCTAAGCTCGGTGTCAGCATCTAAGCTTTCTAACACTAACATAAGATGCTCAAGATTTTCACACAAGTACATGTTCCATTCAGGGTTGAAGTTGCATTCGTTGGTGCCACCAAACGTGTTGCTTCGCACAACTCCTTTTTGTGGATAAATTTCATCAACTGGAATGCGCGAACCATCTGGTCTACTGAGCATGGTCAGTGGGATTCGATAGTCCCCCAGACCCCTCCTACGATCTCCATTCCATTCAAACTCTGCCTTGCTAATAATTGTTCGAAAAGAACCTGCTCCAGAAAAGCTTCCATCCATGTCTGTGAAAATTACGTGTTTCATTCCATCACAGTCCATGTCAACGCAATCTGATGGGTTCACCCTGTTCAATGCAGGTTCGTTAACAAAAACTTTGCAGTCATTGTTTATTTTATCATTGCCAGTAGTGAAACGTCCATCACTCTCAAAGGATATGCTGTTCAAATTGACTGGATGATTAGCATCTTCAGATAGTGGACTTGTCATGATGGCAATATCTTTACTATTACCACATCGACGACCAAAATTAGTGAAGGAAACCTGGCTAATTGTTGATAATCCAGCAATGGCTGGGTATCCATGAATTACAGGCCAAGCAAATTTGGGGTATGCACCTCTTTGTGAGAAGAAAGTAGGTTGAATTATTCCAACGTGACCCTTTGTGGGAGATTTTATTCCTTTATGGGACCTAGGGTGATTTGCAATATCTGGTGTGGTGCTATCTTGTGAGCAATCAAATGTCCTGCTGGCTGATACAATCTTGACTCTTTCGATTTCAACTGTGTTTGTACCAACTTTATGAGTAAGAGCAGGTGGCCCAAACACTGTGGTGTATATAGCAGCCTTGTTGTTGATGAAAGTTGAATCCTGGAGTTGAATCCCAGTACGAGTATACCCGAAAAAGCCATAGTGGTAGCATGCATACGCTGTTATGTTGACATATTTGGAACACCCAGTGGAACTTCCATCTGAATACCCTACATGGAAGCAATGAAGAGACGAATGAGCTAAGTTGTGCCTTATAATGGAAGAGGAGTCAACACAGTCCTCTCCATCCATGTGTATTCCAGCCTTAGCTCCACCAGCTGCATGATTATGAGTAAAATTGATTCCTAGTGTCCCAGCGATCTCAAAATTAGCAGTCCACAGATCGTTAAAAGGTTCGTCACGTTCTCTGTAGGTTCCGATAAAGTGTGACAGTGATGCCAAGTTATTGACAATGCTGTGGCTGGCTCCAGTCACAATCATGGAAGGACCTACTGTGCCATGAATGACATTGCTGGTGATCTCCATGTTGTCTGTTCCAAATAACCCCAGTGCAGTGTTGTAGCCATCGTGGAAGCTGCAGTGTCTCACATACGCATTTCTCTGCCTCCCAGTATTCACAAATGCCAGAGCAAAGCGAGGATCATAACTCTCAGTGTGTCCTATCTGACCACACCCCTTAAACTCCACCCCTTCTAATTGTACAGTACCGGTGGTGGTGCCATCACTGCTGACAAGCACACGGCAACCAAATGCCTCACTATTTGCTCGTCCTGGGTCACCATTTTCAATGCATATCTTTCGAGTCAGTCTTCCAACTTCTGCTCTTATAGAGTAGCTCACAGAACCAACTGTCTCATGCTCACCAATATGGGTGTGGCTGAGTGATGTGTTAAGAGTGAGTACCAGCCTACTATTGCTTATGGCAGAAATTTGCAGTGTTTCTGTCTGGTAGGCATCAAAACAGGTTGAAGTAATTACTATCTCATCGCCAACTTCCCAGTCCACAGGATTAGTCAAAGTAATTTGGTTGGTGCCAGCACTTGCAGTTTCTTCTAGCATTGTCCATGACGTGGGGTTCTCCATGGCAGAATGAAGAATGAGTTCTCCAAACACACCAATAGCCTTTGAGCCAACAATTGTTTGAAATGTTCCATGTCTATAAACAGGAGATAGTGCATGGCCATTTAGAATTATTCTGAGCTTTCTTCTGAAAGGAGCTTCCGGATAACCTGCAACCAATCGGCCTCCATCAATTACTATAGTGTTGGCTTCTAATGTGTGATCTTTATCATCTAAAATTTCAAGGCCACCTTGAATAAGAAGTATATTCAGTTTGGGAATGGCGACGTCAGCTAATACATACATTCCACTGGGAATAGTGACATTGGCTCCACTTGTGGGTAGGGTATTGCTTGGCCATATTGATGTGTTTGACCACATGACGGTAATTGCTGGGCGGCCAGTTGTGGGAGGTGGAATTGTAGGGGGTGGAGGTGGTATGCACATGGGATACGCACACCTCTCTGTCTGGAAAATATTACGCTTTTCTACGAAATCTCCTCCTTTAATAATGTAGTTCAATGTTACATTGTCATCCTCTATGTAGTAGTCACCAGTTTTAGCATTTTCAGGATCACTTAACACTGATGAATTGACTGCATCAGTAACACCAGCGATGTTGATTCGGTCCAGAGACTGAGGATAAATATGCTTTAGAAGTATGTGGTCATATTCAGAAAACCCAGATATCAGTGTTGTATAAGTGATGTTTGTCAGCGTTTCTCCTTCTTGGAACGCCAACTCATATGTGGTATTAAATTCCACATGCATCATCTGACCTGGCCCAGTTCCTCGCAGACGCTTGAAGACATATGGCAGTATAGTTTTACCATGTTTGTTGGTGACATTAACTGATACAAACTCTAAGCTTGTAGGAAAAGGATCAAACACAGCCAGACGACCAAACTGGACATCTCCGTCACAAATGGATCCTTGGGTGCCTTCAGGCTTAGCAGAGGCAGGATGATTCTGGCATTTGTTGGGGTCCAGGAGTTCATTTGTTGGAATTAAGATCTTGGGTGAGATAGAATTAGTCAGCGTCCCATCAAGATCACGATGTATCTGCTCGTGTGGCCATTTCCATCTGGTTATGGAGTCTCCAGCATTGACATATGTGATCTTTTCATATCTTGTTTCAAATCCACCCTGCATGACTTTGCAATGGGAGCAAGCTGTGATTGGAACACAAGAGGCCCTGTCAAAGTTTGCGAAAGTTACCCCAGAGACATAAAGGTAGTAGCTTTTTGGTGTCACCAGGCCTGATGATGTGCAAAAGTCATCATCACTTATGCTACTACGTCCTATAATTAATGTGTCACGAACTAATGGACCATTGGCTTTATCCCAAACAGACTCTATTTCTGTATACTCTACTCCAGCTAACTTATTATCCATTAAAACACTGTCTCGCAACTGTACAGAACCAACATCAGAAAATTCTACACCTCTATCATTTCTCCAAGCAAAGAAGCGATCAAAATGAGCAGGACCAGGAGTGTTATCTCCACATTCACCAGTGACAGTTGGATAGTAGGATCTAAAAATCCACAAACCATACCAACCGAAAGAGTGAGCAGTATTGTTTTCAAATTGTAAAACTGGTTGCTTTTTGGGACAAAGAGATGTAGTGAAAGAAGGACCAGTAGGGTGAGTAGGAAGGCGGTACCAAAATCCAAAATGGGTTCCACCAGCAGCTGCATTTCTTCTGATGATGTTGTTAGGATTCACAGCCCAGAATGTCGCTGGAGTGATGTCCACGTTTAAAAGACTACTTGATGCTCTCACAAACACTCCAAGGTTATCTTGAATTATGTTATATTGTTCATTACCGTCTTCCAGGAAATATGCATGACCAAGAATATTGAATGCAACATTTTTCTCTACCAGTAAGTAATCCACAGAATGGATAGTGACGGCACGATTGAAGGTGTGGTGAATGCCACAGCCTCTGACGTAAGACCCTGAAACGTTGCCATTCAGATGAAAATGAATTGGATATCTTCCTAGTCGGAATGCCTGTCCAGCATGAGTGACTTCTATATACTCAAATCTGGCTTGTACATGGCCTTGGTTTTGCTCTGCTGCATGTATCATAATCTGAGATCCAAACTGGTCTCCTACTACTTCACTGCCAAATCGACCTTGGAAACAAGTCTGAACATCAAACTGTCCGGGACGGAACTCTTCAGGACAGTCAGGGACTTGCATATCCCACTCTTCATTTCTGTTCCCTCTTACTACAATATTACGTGTGAGATATCCAACTTCTCCTCTTGTTTCTATAAGTCTTCCTGCTATTGTTTGCTCTACAGATATATGCTCGTATTCCAGAGGGCTAGTTAATGTGATAGTTGAGCCATGAGGTCCTTGCTGAATGCTCTGTATTTCTTTCTCTTCGTTTTCCCTTTGACTGAAACTAGTAGAGGCCACAACAACTTTTCCCCCTACGTCCCAATCAACAAAGTCTTGCAAGTGGATGCTGACATCACCAGCTTGAGCAGTCACTCTGAGTCTTGTCCAAGTGACATTGAGAGGTCTCCCATGCATATCGATCTTTCCCTTCCTTAGAGCTAAAGTTTTAGCACCATAAACTGGAATTTCAGTGGAAAGAACATGGCCATAAAGAACTATCTGTGTCTTTGACAGAAAAGGCTCTTCTTCTGTTCCCACTTCAAGTCTTCCATCACTTGTAATAAGTCCTCCATTGGTATGAAGCTCCACTTCATTGTCTCCTTTTTCTCTGTCGAAAATCAGTTCACCTCCTTGAATGAGCAAGTAGGCAAGGACTGGAGTCTTTGTATCCAATACAAGAGTCTGACCTTTAGGAATGACAACAAAGTCTCCTTCTCTTGGCAATGGGCCACCTCCCCATGTGAACGTAGAGCTCCACAAGTCAACATACCAAAACTCTACACTAGACTGTGCAAACCCTTTACCATCCACCCATACCATTACTGGGGCACGAACTGTCCTCCCGCTTCGTTCGGTGACACATATAATCTCTGTTTCCATTCTTGAAATGATAACACATGGACTGTTAGCTATAGTAACTGTCACATTATTTGTAAAACCAGAGCCACTAAGTTTTAAAGGTGTCCCTCCTTCTGTCCCACCTCGAGTGTCATTGACAGAGTTCACTATTGCTGTGAGGGATTGGCGGTAAGTATACTGACTTGTATGTATCACAGTATTTCCCATACTCTCAACGGTAACATTACAAGGTAAGTCAGTGCTACCCATAGCAGAAGGTACAATACACTCAATACTTGTCACTGTTGGAACAGTGGAAGTTCTGGAGCAAACATTCCCGCAGATTCTAATCTCAGTATTACTAGGATCAAACCCAGACCCTACTATTTCAAGGGTGTTTCCACCAGCATAACTTCCTTCTGTACTGGAAATTGTACTGACTGTTAGCGTGTAAGTGAAGAGAATGTTACTATCACTAGAACCTACTCCAGGCACAACAACTATCACAGGATGACTTCCAGCAAAGTTTGGACCAAGTACACAAGTTAGATATGTGTCATTGACTACTTGACCTACTTCACAAACTGCCCCACCTATTATGACAGCAATGTTAGCTGAGAACATCTCTCCAGTTATGCTTACTTCTTGCCCAGAAGCTCCAATAGAAGGTGTAATAGATGATACCACGGGAGAACCATCAGTGGTGTATTCATACATCACACCTTCAGTGTTAACTAAAGACTGTTGATCAGTCACAGATATGGTAGCCATACCAGCTGAGTGAGCAGAAGTAATGCACAATATTACTTCAAATGTAGCGGAGAGCACATCACAAGGGGAACCATCAATGGATACTACAATAGAGTCTGCTGAACCACTGAAGCCAGAGCCTGAAAGTGTAATTTCAGTCTCTCCAAAAACGCTTCCTCTATTTGGATTTAATCCAGTCACACTGGCCTCCACTTGCACAATTCTTGCAGCCTCCTCAAACAGACCATTTCCAAAGCATCTGGATCCATCGTTGGTCAAGTTGCACACCGATAATTTGACAGGGTACCTACCTGATGGAAGAGAAGGCACCTCACAAATAATATCAGAGCCATTAGCTGATGTAATGACACATGATGTGTTACCTAGCATGATGCTATATTGACTAAAGTCACTAGAAAATCGCTCTCCACTGAACTTGAGGACCTGGGTGCCAGGGCTGTTAATTGTCATTGGGTAAATGTCCTCAACGCTGGGAGTCACTTCTTCTGAATATGAAAATGTGCAGTTGTTCTGATCACAACAAACATATACAGCCTCTTGTTGACCTTGATATAGAGTAATTCTAGCACTTTCTTCACTACTGGCTGTGGTTCGGCACTCAATTCTGGAGTAAGACACTGAAGTAACAATGCATCTACCACTTCCTAACCTAACCTCAAGACCCTCTGGTGCAAAGTTCAGGGTTTGTCCATCTATTATAATGTCCGTGCCTCCAGCCAGGGATCCTTGTGATGGTGTCACAGACTCTACTATTGGATGCAAGACCACAGTAGCAGCAGTCTCATTTCGAATTTGGGCATTCCCATACCCAGGATCCGTATTTCTGACTGAAACTAGAAGTGGAGTATAAGCAGGTGGCTCAATAGGCTGTAGACGAGAAAACCTACAGGTTATTTCGGAGCTTGATTGAGTAATGATCATACAAGGAAAGCCTCCTATGTGAACTTCATTGGACGTCTGGCTGAAGCCACTCCCTGATATAGTAAATACTGCAGTAACTTTGCCATCAATGTTTGGGGTCACATTAAAAACAACTGGCGTCAGGCAAGGAGAGAACTCAAACTCCAAAATGTCACTAACTGTGGGAGGATTCAGTGAATCAGAGCAATCGACCTGTCTACGCATTCTTGAATCAGGCATTGGAGGGGGTTCTGCCATTCCGTACTGAGCTGTGATTCCCCCCACATGCACTTCTACTCGTCTCTGTGTGGTAGCTATTTCAGTAACAATAATTTCTCCGAAGCTCAAGTCAGTATTTAAGTTGTTACTAGAGGCAAAGTAATATGTTCCAGCATATTTAAAAGTGTACGTGAAGGCGCCCATGCTGCCCATTGATGCAAAGCCTCCCAATTTTCTAACAGTGGACTGAGATGATACGGTTTCAAATATTTCCATATGAAGTGTTTGGTCAACATTAAGCTCAACATCCCACCTCCATTCTACGGAGTCTCCTACAGTTACTGTGAATTCATTTCTTGACCAGTGAAGTTGATAGGTCACAATAGAATCTAAATATAAATATTTTATATGCATAACACATTAAAACTCTTTGGTCTTACAAATGGAATGTTCTGTAGTAAGATACATAGTAATATGAAGCACCAAAGTGTGAACCCTCAGCGCTACTAAAGACTACCTAGCTATTACAATATAATCTAAGATCAAAAGAACAAGCTATCTATTAGCTATTTTAATCAGGCATCAATATAGCTTGAGCAATGAACATGGAAACCCTGTCTTCATAAGAGAAGAGGCTAAACAGGCAAGAAACACACGCTGGTATACACTCACCGGTATATATTTTCAATGTGAAACTTCACTCCTTTCAACTCCGTTAACTTCCCTGAGCATAAAGCAAGCTACACCGCGGGTTGCAAGAAATTATTTGCTCACATGATTATGACATGACGGTACGGGACGTTACCCACAAAAGCGGTACCTACGCGGAGCTGAAAGCTTTGCATTTTCTCAACTATTAGCCCGAAATTAAAAAAGAAGCACAATGAAAGGTCCTAAATCTTTCGTTCTGAGTAAGTTCATACCTAAATCAACGGTTAATTGTCAGTAATCTCCAAAAGCAGAGCGTGACAGACAGACAGACAAACAGACAAATAGACAGGACAACTACTATAACCCTCTCGCGCATGTGCGATGAGGGTTAATAAGTGTAATCGTAGAGAGCAAGATCATCCAGTAGCTATACTTTACATTAAATTTTAATTCAAAAAAAGAAAATTCATTTCATATTAAGTTGCAATTATATCTAATAGATTTATATATAATCAACTAATGACATTTTACTATTAGCATCATGGGGTTGCTAGCAAGAAATTTTTCAAGCACACAACAGGGGCACTTGGTCATGTAAGACAAGTCGGAGTCGACTTTATAAACTAGAACTGTACAAGATAGGTCAATTGACTCACCTGTCTGAGCAAGCTGGGCAGATAAGCTGACAGAATGAATCATTGAAGAGCTAGGTGTTAAAAACTTCAGGACCGAATCAGACACGGTCACTATGGTAGCGGCAGTACCGCCAACAGTTACTGACGTTGCCTCGTTGACAAATATTCCACCGTACAATGTCACCTCTGTTCCACCAAACGCGGAGCCTCTGGCCAGACTTACGTTCCTGATATCAAGTCGATACGTGAAGGTTGGAAACAGTGATGAAACTGTCGTGTTCTGCATATTAAAACCAGCAGCTACATCTGACTTGACAGCGATACCATTGCTTGATGAAATGAAGATGGGATACACTCCTGGTACCATTCTTGGAGTATCACATATAATGTGAGTGTTGTTATACAATTGTACCAGACATGGTCTCCTTTCGATCATGACTTGAATGTCATCTGTCGCAGAACCAGTACTGAATGAGCTACCTACTATGATGATGCTGGAGTTTCCCACGACGGGACCTGAAGAAGGGCTGACTCTTTCTACAATTAAAGCGGCACTATCAGCAACTGTGTATGAATCGCTCAATGTGTAAGTTTGATTAAACACAGTAATATTGACATCAAATGTTCCTTCAGGGCTTGACAGAGGAACACAAAAGATTGCAGTCACAGTAGCTTCTACAATAAGGCATGGAGTTTCTCCTATAGTAACTCTTAGAGGACTGTGGGAAAGCAATTCGCTGATGTGGTCCTTGAGACTGCTTAATGTAAGATCCATTGCTGGTAGTGCAGGCATCATTGTCCCATTGGGTTCAGCAGTTTCATTCAGTTCTAGGGTTCGGTTTAAAAATGATTTTAAAATGTGACTATAGGAAGGGCAATAATTAGCCTCTACCATATCAAAAGCTGGTTCCCCTAAACCAAATCTAAACCAAGGCAGTGGGTTATGTGTTTCATGTCTTCTTCTGACAAACCTGGGAAACCCTTCTCCAGTGATTGTTACCAAATTGCCACCACTCAAACCTCCAGTGGAAGGGCTTACAGAATCGACTGTCACTAAGTATGTAAAACTTGTTTGATTGGTAGACAAAGCCACTCCCATACCATCTACAGAAACTGCAACCCTATAGCAACCAGCACTTTGTGATCCAGCAATGCAGCGAATTAAAGATTCATTAGCAAAGAAAACTTGGCAAGGAGCTAGCCCGATTGTCACTTCAATATCCTCCATATCATCAGAGAAATCAGTTCCGTAAATTTCTACAACTGCTCCAGACTGTCCTTCACTTGGTGAAATTTCAGTAATTTCAGGGGTACTCTCATCATCATAAGAAAATGAACAGTTTTTACTTGTGCAAGAAGATGGAATCTGGTTGATAATTACTTCAACCTTGAAAAAAAAAAAAAAGAATTAAACAGTTTATATACTGTAAATGTAGTTCTTTAGGAACTTACTTGTGGTTTTAATTCAGGAAGACGGAACATGTCTCCTCTGAGAGGTCTAATCCACAGGCCTCCATCTCGCAACGTTGTGGCAGACACATCAGCTGGAGCTCCAGCGAGACGTTTATTGACAACTTGCAGTGGAGGTTGGTCTCCGTAAGTATTCACCCAGTCAATATTCCAACGGTATCCTGTGCAAGACCCTGATCGACTAACTGTGAATTCTGCAAACAGACATTAAAGTATTAAATCTTTTCATCATTTGAAAAAAAATTACTTGTAATTTATCTACCTCCATAGTTTTTTAACTCAATTTTAAGAAGAGATTCCATATCTGAACGAGTGGTTGTGGCATTGACATCTTTAATAATTCTGTCTCTATAAGCTATATCAAAGAGCCCATCTACTGGCATAGAAGCATTTTTAACCTAAAAGGAAAGTCTTCATTGATTTGTTAAGAAAATTTCACATTTTAGAGTTAAACTTACACGAGAAATTTTTATTCCGTTACTACTGCCGTGGCTTTGGATAAGTCCCATTCCAAATCCACAATCTAATGCATTGTATTTGATGTTGAAAGTGGCCATAGTCATTGTGTATTTCATTCCCATTCCATCAACAACTTGAGTAATAGTTGGTGTTTGAAGTAAGCCACCTGCGCTGTCCACCTCAATGTTTCTTATGATGTTGTTGTTTGGTGTAATTACTGACTTCGCTGCAATTCTGCTGACTAAAAATTAAAATGTATATACTAATAATTTCATTTCCATTTACAGCCACATTATTGAATCATATTACATTAACTCCTTTAATTGGCGAGCGAGCGTAGCGAGCGAGACACTTACAGGGGTAACACAATCGAAAATCGGGGATGTTAGTTTATTTATTTATTTATTTATTTATTTGTATATATGTATGGACATACGTAAGGCATTTTTGTACTTTGACCCTCGCGTTTTTGTGTTAGTTCGGTTGCCGACCCCGTCCCAAATTGCACTAAACAGAATCCTCTGGTTTATCGATCAGTACCCGTATCACCCTAGAAATTGAATTGTTTACCGTTTTGAATTCTTTTGCGGGTGCAGTTCAAACTTGAAAACTTAAGGGACTTCCATTTCTATTCGAGTAGTAGCAGTGGTAAGTCAATGCGCTCTTTGTCATGGTTATAAGCCGTGCGCAACAGTATTTACTTGATAATACATTGTCCACTAGACTACTGCGAATGTAAGTCTGTGTAGGTGCATTTCCAGTTTTGTCAAAGCATTGTGTGTTACAACCACTACTTAGCTAAAGAATATCACAAAGAAAACTAATAACGTGTATTGTTTTGTTGTTGTTTTTTTCCCTTCAATTCAAGCAGTTGCAGAGAGTTGTTACTATGGCACTGAAATCCCTTTACCGTGTATGCGAAATTAAAAAAAACTGGACCTTATCAGTAGCTTCAGTGTTAGAAGTCAAAATCATTCATATAAAAATAGTATAGTCTTTAGGCTCGCTCGCCATTTGTGCTCAAGCACACCACTAGTAACTGCTATTATAGTGTTTGCATGAAGTAAGCTAAAACATAGTACATTTTATGTTACCTAACTATCAGGCTCGCTCGCCATTTGTGCTCAAGCACACCACTAGTTTATTTGAATATATGTTTGGACGTACGTATATCATTTTGTACTTTGACCCTCCCGTTTTTGTGTTAGTTATGTGGTCGACCCCGTCCCAAATTGCACTAAACAAAATCCTCTGGTTTATCGATCAGTACCCGTATCACCCTAGAAATTGAATTGTTTACCGTTTTGAATTCTTTTGCGGGTGCAGTTCAAACTTGAAAACTTAAGGGACTTCCATTTCTATTTGAGTTAGTGGGGGTGGTAAGTCAATGCGCTCTTTGTCCTGGTAAGCCGTGCGCAACAGTATTTACTTGAAAATACATTGTCCTCTAGACTACCGCGAAGGTAAGTCTGTGTAGGTGCATGTCCAGGATTTTCAAAGCATTGTTTTACAACCACTAGCTACTTAGCTAAAGAATATCACAAAGAAAAATTTTAAATAACGGGTATCGTTTTGTTGTTTTTTTCCCCCTTCATTCAAGCAGTTGCAGAGAGTTGTTACTATGGCACTGAAATCCCTTTACCGTGTATGTGAAATAAAAAATATGGACCTTATTTTCAGTAGCTTCAGTGTTAGAAGTCAAAATCATTCATATAAAAATAGTATAGTCTTTAGGCTCGCTCGCCATTTGTGCTCAAGCACATCACTAGTCTTAAATATAATTATATAAAATAATTATTATAGATAAAAATGAATATTTGTTACTCCATTTCAAAACAGACAGTAAACGTAATAAAACCATTTTGTATTATAACTGAATCACTTATCGTTGAAAGTTTAGCTTACTCTTACAAACTGGTTGACTTCCACTCCAACGTCCGTCAGCCTGGCAGTATCTGACCACATGACGATAATGCGGCATTTCTTCATCTGATGGTGAGTCATCACACTCGTACAGAGCTAAAGATCTATATCCTTTTCCGCGTCTTTTAACTGATCCAGATTGTATTCTTGGTTTGGGACAATCTCTGGTTGGTCTAGTTTTGGGTCCTTTTATGAAAATAAACCATAGTTTTAAGCACATGAGATAAATTTATTTGAAAATTTGATTTAATTTATTACTGTCTATATTGTAATGAAGCAAGTCATTTTTCAGTATAAACTGTAACACCTCTCTAACCTCACAAACTATCCCACGCATGGGAATATACAATGATACTGCTTCAATATCCCCATATACTCTTAATGGACAATTTCTATTGATTGTAAATTGTAATGTTACTATCTCAACACACCAATATAATTATACATCTTTACTTTCACTATGATTAAATGTAACTGATAATAAAACTTTCTATTAAAGTAAAGTCATAACGTACAGTAAGTTACTATACTATACTCACCAATTACAAGCAAGAAACCACTATCTGTTTTAATCATTTTTTTATTAATTTTATAATCACATCTATAAGCTCCTTGATTGCTTTTTTGGGCATTGATTATCATTAAAATTCGATTAAGTTTACCATGGACAATAGCATTATGTGGTAAAACTCCATCCATAAATTTCCACTTTACAATCGATTGACTATCGCACATAAATCTTGTTTCTTGTCCAACTTTTACTACCTGTTGTGATGGATACACAAGTGCTGAATGAGGTGAACCTATGCATACAATTTTAGTACAAAAAATCATGTCTTAGCTACATCCACATTAATTTTCATGTATACACTGAGTTAATTGAGAAATAAAAAATTACGTTACTTTGATTTTTATTTTATTGTTTTTATTTTTAGCTATGTATTACACAATCATACATTGACAGTAATAAAAAAAAAACATTAATAATGTAAAAATTGGGGATTTAGGGTTCCCCCATAAAAAAAGGTCACTAATAACAGTATGAAAACTATACGATGATTATATTTCCCAATTTTATTTAAAATTAGAGAAGTTGAACCTTTTGTATAGCATTGGTTTTAAAATGAGAAGGTGATTTAGGTAAACAGAATCATCAGATAAAAAAAACCGCCATAGTTAGCATATGGGCAAGCTAACAAAGCGAGCAAGATACTTTGAGGGGTAACAAGTCAGGTTATTTAAACATTCTCTTTGTGGTGGTATTCATTAGCAAGGTAATGTTGTATACCATGAAAAGAACATTTAAATAACCTGACTTGTTTTTTTGTTTTTTGTTTTTTTTGGTTTTTTTCAATTCAAAATAGTTGCAGGAAGTGGTTATGGCATTGAATTCCCTTTACCATTATAATATATATACATAATTTAAAACACAGCTTTTTATTAGCTTGAGTGCTAGAAGTTAAAATCAATTGTTTAACAACCGTGTAGTTATAGGTTCAATCACCATTTGTGCTGAAGCACATCACTAGCAAGTTTTGATATTAATAGCTACTAGATACCTTACCTGCTCTATAGTAGAACGTATTTTAGCTGCTCACAGACCCCAGTCTTTTTCATTTTATGTATTTATCTTTTTTCCTGCTGTATGGGCAACTGTGATGGGCAACCATTTCCTAGCATTTGTAACCTCCCTAGTTATTTCTATTCTGCTGATCATTTCTAACGGGTCCTATAAATAATCTGCTATAAAACAGCTAAATATTGCCATTTAATTTGACAAGCAGGCACAGTACTAGGAAAGGGTAGTATGTGTGCCTGCGGTAACAAAAAGGGTACACATACACCTACTCAAACAAATATTTCAGCCAGTTTTCATCCCAGCCATTACTATCAATATCAAGACAAACAGTGATCTATATCCACTTAAGTATTAATCTGCTTAACAATGCAGCAATAATTCCTATAGCACTGGAAATAAGTGAGTCTATAGCCACAGTGTCATTGAAAGGTTCCTGATGATCTGAGTAATGATAGTTTCCACACCCATACCAATACCAGTTTGTTTAAAACACTTTTGTATTCTTGTTAGTAGTACTTCCCTCCATGCTATGGTAAGTCAATGTACTGCAGTAAATACGCTAATAGACTTAGTCACTTCAGTAGCAGTATTTACTGTATCAATTTTGACCAATGTATACCGTAAAAACATTAGTTTGCAGTGAACTTTAAGTCAAGTTGTAAAATTTTAGATGTATTATTGGGAAATAGAATCTTGATATGAGAGAATATATCTTTTAGCAAATCAGGTGGACGGCATCTAGCGTGGATAAGTAATAGTAACACATACCTTTTTTCCATTCTCATTTTTACATTGGCAAAGTGTTCAGATAATCAACTAGAATTTCCCCAGTCATCCAAGCATTTGTTTAATACTTGACAGGGATAATATCAAATCCTTTAAAGCACCTTGGTTTTTCACTATTCCAAGCCACAATTGCCTTTTTGCACCTGCAGCATTTACTAAAATAACGCTATTGTAAACCTTTCTTGCTTTTCTTCCCCACAATATATTTCTTTCCTTTTTCACAAAATCCATGACTGGGGAGTGCTCCCCAGAAACAACTACAGTTTCATTCAAATCAAAAATATTGTGATTATCATAGTCTCTCAAAATTTCAGGAAGTCTTTCATTCAGGAAGTGACATTAGCTCAATAAATATCTCCAGATTCTTCAAATACTGTCAATCCACTAACTTTATACTGTTGTTTCCACTTGAGAGCCAGCCACTACTACCTTCAAAGCCAAGTTTGCTCAGCCAAACAGCACTTTCTTTGGCTTGAGAGCCTCCAGGGTATATGTTCTTTGAAAGAGTCCTGATATATCAACCTAGTGTGGCACTGTCAGGGCTGCTAAAGTGCAAATTATTTGAAAGTCACTCAGCGCTGTCCTTGTCTCTTTTCAGGCTGCTCTAGCTCTTTTGAGTCAAATAGACTGGTTATCTAGCTGTGATAATCCACATTTACAACTGTTACTGCATGCTAATATCTATGAGCTACTGTAGGAGAGTGCTCCTGTAGGGTGGTATTAAAACAAATTGGAGGTCTAGCTGTTACTAAGAAATGTGCAAGCCTGTGAGGCAAATAATATTATTCATTTCAATAGTAGTTAGCTATCACTTGTTTCACTTTTACAATCAACTATCCATGAAAATTTCATTGTTGAGAATGGTTTCACATATCTGGAATTTTCACTTATTCTGAATGAGGTTCAGTCCTTGAGAGAGTCTACTATAAATCTCTCACTTTGTGTATGACATGGATGCTATCTATAGAACTGATTCACAATACTATTCTGTTCATGCTCAATTTGCTCTGCTTTGGCATACTGCTATATTTTAAGGATGAATAGTAAAATCCTGATTCAGAGTATCAATCGTAATATTTCGGAGGATGAGGAAAAATAACAACAAACAAAATATTATAGCTATTAGCTATACATTTATTCCCATTTAAGGCTTTGCTATTTTGAAGAAAAAAAGAAGGGGCTCCATAGCACCAGTCGAGCCCTTCCATAAATTCCGCCAGTGAAACAGAGCAAGTGTGGTCACATAAACTCTTTGGAATTATTATAAATGAAAATATAACTTGGCCCACCCATATGTACTACTGATATCTGCCTCATGTCCAAGAAACTGCCTGGTTGTATCTATCACTCCTTTAAAATAAAATCTTCAAGATGTCTAAGCATTATGTACAAAGCAGTGGTAAGGACTTTTATAGAATATGCATCTTCAGTGTGGAGCCCTCACCAGGCAGGGCCTGAATAGGGTACAATCATTTGCAGCTAAAATTGACGACTATATAAGTGCTGGACAGAGGTATCAATCACACTAATCAACCTTCATTGTCAATTTCTCTAACCCACACAAATCTTGTAGGAAACACAATAATAGTCAAAAAAAATTCCCATAATTAACTTTAGTTTTTTCACCCCTTCTTGAAAAGGCCTCTTACAAATTTCTAAATGCACACCTGACACAGGTCCTTCCAACAGCTATGCATAGTAAATCACATCCTTAGAAGTAATTCTATCATCCGAGCTACTGTATTTACTTCACATGCACAACCTGCAAGAGTCCATCCATTGAAAATCAAAACCTATTTTCCAGTTATAGCCAGCTTTTTTCACTAAGTGGACCAGAGTGCAATGCCTTAACTTGTTTAAACATGTCATTGCATGTCACTCAACAAAACTTCAAACGTGCCCTTAAGAGCCCACTATTTGAGACTTGAACTTTCAATTTTTTTTCCTGTCTTCAATTTTTTGGATTAGTTATATTCCTCTATATTTATGTTCATCTGTGAGTATGACCTTTATGTTAGCTAAGCTAGTCGGTCTTCCACATGCTATTGCATTGAAATAAAAAAAATATCATTAGTATACATCAGCTTTATTTCTTCAGTGAATTATTTCAGCGCGGAATGACTGAATTATTGTAAGCATATGACCACATTGTTCAATTCAAACACTAATTGCCACAATACTCAACACTGACAAAATATTAAAATTTTATCATTTAACCTTACTATATTTCATTACCTTTCAGTTTTAGTATATGCGACACAGCATAGGGGATTTTTTTTTTAAACCAATAGTATGAAGTAGTACTATCACCTTCACACACATACTTGCCCTCATTATAAACTTCCATATTAGAAAACACCAGTGATGAATAATTTACAACTACTGCATTTTCAGGAAGTTTTCCTTGATTAAAGTTCCAAAACTTGGGAGCATAATAATTAGATTTCTTTGACATACATTCTATTCTGAGTGATGATCCTTCTTCAAAATAATGCATTATATTAAACACTAAAAAAAACAAAAACAATACAGACAGCATCTAGCTTTATGTGGTCAAGACATTACACTGACTATATTCGTACAACTTCAGCTCTTCATCACATATGTCATTTGTTATGTCATTTCGCATTTTTATTTGTATTGAAAAGTGTGAATTAACAATTTAAGTCTTGCTATGGAAATTGTATTTGTACAGTGTATTATATCTATGTTGTATTCTTAATTTTGTAATTAATATTTCAAGTAAATGTGACTGTAATTGGGAGAGTGAAGTGAGACTCTCACTAATCAGTCTAAAATTGATATCTTGGTATATATAGTACTTATTACATGAGTCAGAGTGTGATATGGCGAAATGTTTCATGAACAGGCTAATGTATTTTCACCAACCCAGAGACAAGCGAAATTAAAGCCAGAAGCGAGTGAAATTAAAGGCGAGAGTGAAATATCTCATCATATTACTCTGACAGAGTGTAGTATGTTGTTTAGTATACCCTATATATCTTCATTCTGTAGTTAGTACTAGGACCTTAACTCACACCAAATAAAGATGGCTGTAGGAGTTCTCCAAACTCCAGGCTGATATTTTAGCAGCTGCTCTAAGCAGGTTGGGTAGGTTACACCAGAGGAAGGTAGCTGTAAAAACCAGTAAAAGTGGTGGGCTTGGCCTTTGCTATAACTACTAGGGTCATGAGCTTGCACAATACAGGGTGAAATAATAATCAACTGTGGAGTAATAACCACCCCGTCAAGTAACTAAACAATATCACTGTGAAGATATCTAGGGTGGAAAATTCCATACTAGATATCTTCACAATGTTATCTTTAGGTGGGACCCATGACGTTATCACATAGTATTATCTCATGGCTAATGTACAAGCTCATTACCCTAATCGTAGTTATAGCAGCAGGCCTTGCTTACCAATTTTCAGAGTTTTTAAAGCTACCTTACTCTATAATGGATCCTAAAGCTGCTAAAATGTCAGCTGCAGGGGGTGTGAGTTTTACAACCAACATTACACCAAGACTTACCAACCAACTAACTACTTCAGTGAAGATATCTAGCCTGGAATAAACACTTATTACACTTGTCAGAATGACATGGCTAAATATTTCACTCCCAGGCTTTATTTTCACTTCCTCTGGCTCCTGAGAATAAATTAGCCTGCTCCTGAAATATTTGCCATATCACACTCTGACTCATGTAGTAAGTACTATAATATATATATATATATTATGGCAAAGTTCGAAGAGATCAAATGCCTATCCACCCCCCAGAGGCTAATCAAAAATGTAAACATTAGCCCCAGCGCAAGAAATTGGAAGAAAAGACTTTGAAATAATGCTAGGAAAAGAAAAAAAATGGCAAAGAGCTATGGAAACAGAATGGGAGAGACGTTCACAGTTAGGTCTTCCAAAGTTGGCAGAGTTCATTTATTATTTTAGCGGCAGTGGTAATTTAACTGGTCAGTGTGCTGTTTATCATAGCTATACGCCTTAAGTAACAGATTATTTATTATTTGAAAATCCAAAGTCCAATAGTCAAGTAACTAAGAGTTACCTAAAAGTATTATCCATAAGTAAGCAAAGACAATGTTTCTGGCTTTCTAGAATCAAAAGGCAAGATCTTGCACCTGGTAGGTATTCCAATGTCTGTGTTTGCTCAGAACACTTTGTGTCTGGGAAACCTGCCAAGCTGTATGAAAGAGATAGTGTGGAAGGGGCTCTATCATTAAAGCTAGGTTACACCTCTCATCAGTTGGAGAAGTCTTCATGCAATATTAGTCAGGAAAGCTCAATTGGTGAGTGAAACTCCAAGAAGAGAATGGCTACCACACTTGCATAGTTACCAACCTGCTGACACTTGTTTCAGGGATAATCAAGACCACACCCTAAGCCACACCCATTTAGTAGACCACACCCATTTTATAAGTTCAAAGTTCAGTAAAAAAACTCTTAATTCAGTAAACAAGACAAGTAAATCGTTCCTCATCAATTAAAATTGAATAAGGGTGTGAAATCTGTGCAACTACTTTAGCATGGTATTGTAATTAGGAGCCAGGGCTTCTTTTACAATAGCTGTGCAGTGTGTCCTCCCACAAGAAAATTTTTGAGCAATTTCAGAGTCTGGGAACATTTTGGTGTACAGCTGCATAGTTACCAACATGCTAACACTTGTTTCAGGGATACTCAAGACCACACCCCAAGCCACACCTATTTAATAGACCACACCCATTTTATAAGTTCAAAGTTCAGTAAAAAAACTCTTAATTCAGTAACCAAGACAAAGTAAATCATTCCTAGACTCATCAGTTAAAGTTGAATAAGGGTGTGAAATCTGTGCAACTACTTTCAAAGTTCAGTAAAAAAAAAAACTCTTAAGGGTGGCCGCACACCGCCCACGCATTCGGTTGCTATGTGTTCTAACTACAGATTCTCTCCTTGCAAGACTATTCTACCTATCTACAAACTGCAAGTACCTCCCGAAGATACTACTCTCCAACTATGAAGCGGAAACGGCGAAGTTTTCATGGCCCCGAGTTACAATTTTGAAGCAGTTTTCTGGAGCTATGCGGGGAGCTGAAGCCCCGCAATTTGGCACGCTACTAGCTAAGACTCTACTCTACTGCAACACAACGAGTTTTTCTTCTTTTCGACTTTACTTTACTATTTATTCGAATTTTTTTCATGTTATAAGATATTGAAAAATTCAAATTGTGGTGCACTTCATTTTTTTGTATTCTACCCGTGTGCAAAAAAATATTGTCTTTCTCATTATTAGATTCCAAGAAAAACTCGTTCAAAATTTAGAGTTTCTATTCCACTCGCAATTCTTAAGAAATAGCCCCACCCCCATATCTCGTACTACGAGTACGCGAGCAATTTTTTTTTTCAATTAGATTGTATTGGTTCTAAAAAGAGCCCGCCTATATCAAGAGTAAACAAACATCAATACAACAAAACAAGAGAGTCAGAAGAGAGAGCAGTTTATTGGAGATAGCCGTAGGTGAAGGTATTAGATCTGCGCAGCTTGGGAAGTCTTCGCTCCGCAGAAATCGAGCCTGGTATAATATCCATCCACTTGAGTTCAGGTGCGCAGAGTTCAGAGAACGGCTACAGGAGGAGAGGCAGCCTGGTGCACCTTGCTGCGTGAGCTCCGACGACGTATGAAGAGTTGCTGTAAACAGATATGAGACAACAAGAAGCTAAACTAAAACACTACAACTTCGCAAAGTATACTTCTGCTACTACTGCGCGATAGTTTCTGCTCGCGTATTATCAAATGGTGGGGTATTGGCGGGGAATAAATTAATGTCCGGATCTACAGGCGGTGCGCGTTGCTATGTGCGGCCACCCTTAATTCAGTAACCAAGACATGTAAGTCGTTCCTAGACTCATCAGTTAAAGTTGAATAAGGGTGTGAAATCTGTGCAACTACTTTAGCATGGTAATTAGGACCCAGGGCTTTTTTTACAATAGCTGTGCAGTTTGTCCTCCCACAGCAAAATTTTCAAGCCATTTCAGAGTCTGGGAACATTTTGGTGTACAGCTTGTTGGCATGATCACTAGACAAAAAAGCTAAATTGTGGTTAGCAGTGAACTTTGCTCATCTTGTTTCAGCCTCAAGTTTATTCATTGGTACTTCAGGTCTAAAATATGATGCTACAGACCTTGTGTTGGCACTGTTAGTACTAGCTGCAAACTCTTTGTGTCACTTGCTAGTAGTATGTGTTGTCACATCATTTCGACCTCCATGGGAAATTGAGAAGTCAGAAAAACATAGAGTACATCTTGCATATTCATCACCTGCATTAAAATGACCAAGTGACTGCTGTGTTTACGATATAGAGGAAGCTACCTTTTTAGATGAAGCTACCTTTATGGGTCAACTAAATTCTTCAATCCATTTCGACTTAATTGGCACAATATTTTTTTCTTAAGGGGTCGACCCTGACCCTCAGCCATGATACAAACTCTACTCAACCACACAATGACAGAGAGAAGATGAAGAGCTAAAGAAGTCAAGCTATTATGCAACAAACCAAGGTAGTGCATGCAGTGCTGTAAAGCTTTTTGAATCCAAGCTATTATATAACAGAAATCAAGCTCAGGAAGCAAAGCTATTATACAACAGAAGAAGCGCAGAGTTTGTGGGTAGGATTGTAAACTTGTGCATTGCTTGTGGCATTTCCAGGAAAAATTGTGGGTAGGATTGTAAACTTGTGCATTGCTTGTGGCATTTCCAGGAAAAATTGCTGATAATTACACTTCGGCAGGGACAGGACAGATAAGCTAATTACGGGACTGTCCCGGACGAATCCAATACCTGCTCTCATTCCTGAAAATATTTTTACTAATACTTCCCTGACCCAACCTGACACAAAATATTTGTAACAATCTAAGCTCTTATTAATTCATAAGGTCTTCTCCAGTGTGTGCACTTGGTGTCAGGAGTAAAATACATTCCCAGGTTGGTGTAGGTTATGCCAGGCCACAAATCTGCATCATAGAAAACTATAGTGTTTATAAATATATCTAAAGTTCTTGTTGGGCAGGAAAGTTGACCTAGGAGTGAAAAAACCTACTACTTGCATAAAAAACGAAGTGTTAGTGTTTTAGTTTGGCTTCTCGTTGTCTCATATCCGTTTACAGCAACTCTCCGTACGTCGTCTGAGCTCAGCAGCAAGGTGCACCAGGCTGCCTCTCCTCCTCTAGCCGTTCTCTGGACTCTGCCACCTGAACTCAAGCGATGGATACACCAGGCTCGATTTCTGCGGAACGAAGACTTCCCAAGCTGAGCAGATCTAATATCTTCACCTATGGCTATCTCCAATAAACTGCTCCGCCTTCTGACTCTCTTGTTATTGTTGTATTGATGTTTATTTACTCTTGATATAGGCGGGCGCTTTTTAGAAACAATACAAACTAATTGAAAAAAAAATTGCTCCCGTGCTCGTAGTACGAGTTATGGGGGTGGGGCTATTTCTTAAGAATTGTGAGTGGAATGAAAGTTCCAAATTTTGTAACAGTTATTCTTGGAATCTAATAATGAGAACGGCACAAAAATTTTATACACCGGTAAGCCAAAAAAAATGAACTGCACCACAACGAGAATTTTTCAATATCTTATTAATAGAAAAATTGCGAATATATAATCATAAAGTAATATTTAAATGGATAAGAACTCGTTGTATTGCAGTAGAGTATCGGCTCGGTTAGTAGTGCACCAAATTGCGGAGCTCCGACTTACCCTCCAAAAAAGTGCTACAAAGTTTTACAACCTGACCCCGATATTTCCTGATATTTCCTCCAGATTCGCTCTAAAATTAGTGAGCGGCTCTTTCGGCAGGTACTGTGTCCTTGTGTTACAGTAGAGAAGCCCCTGTAAATATACAATAGTATTAATCGTGCATAGCAACCATCAACAAAAAATTGCGTAGGCGGTTTGCGGACACCCTTAATACTGTCTTTCTTGCCAACAATAATGTCCCCAAATTTAGACTGCGTTACCCCTAATAGCGTCTTGTTCATTTCTCTTGCTCATCAATAAGAAATTGTATCTTTAGACACTTACAAAATACTTTGAGTTCTACATGTGCAATGAATTCGGCATACCAGCATGTGTAAATCCCACCGCTCTCCAATGTGAAAGGATAAAGATGTATAGTTGAGGCAATCACATTAGCTTTCCTCCGATTATGATGTCTAATAGGACCATAACTGAACATCCAAATTGCACTAGTATAATAATAATGGTCAAATGGTGGCTTTGTAAGTTCAAGTTTTTGTCCCACAACAGCTTCTATATATTGAGGGGCTATATCTTCATTTGGATTGATTTCTAACATGTAAGTGCAATTTTTGATGACATATCCAATACTCCATTATAAAATAATGTTTGTAAATGTATTTTTATAGTAAAATAGTCTAAACGTTTGTTAAAATAGTGTGAGGATCTCAAATAATCCTATTGAGTGTAACAGGAAGACATGTTATTTAAGAGTAAATACTTATGAAGGTAGGTCCATTACTTTAGTTGAAGTCTTATTAATTTGATTCTTCTCTAACTTCAAAGAAATAGGTATGAATATATTCAGCCTTTAACAGCCCAAAATGTTTTCTGAAGTGCTCAAAAATATTTACTATATATTTTCTAAATTGTACCCACGTTTCTTATTCATTGCTTGACAATATTAATGTAAAAAACCATACATAAATTAGTTAACATTTCAATGAAAGTTGTATATTACTTTCATTGAAATGTTAATTAATTAGTTGATGAATATTTTCTACAACTTTCATTGTTAATTTATGAATGTTTTTTACTATACTTTACTACACATCAGCTAATACTGAAATAGCTTTACTAATACCAATAAGAATTATTTAGAAGTATACCAAAGTATTATTGTTTACAATACACTTACGCCCAACAAAGACAACAGCAATGGTATTAAAAGAATTGCCATTCAACTCTGTTCCAAAACATCCATAAGATCCCTCGTGATACCGTTTCGCCCGTTCAATGAATATTTTATTTTTTAAGAAAACAGCACCCTTGATAGTACGTTTACCATCCAATGTCCAATCAGGTTGTCTTACACTAATGCATTCTAACTCAATTTTATGTCCCTTTATAATTCCCACACTAGTTGGTACAATAGTACCATATCTCCATTCATAACCTAAGTCAAAGCGATTAGACAGCATGTCAAGTTCATTGTTTTATAACATGCATTTGTGAATTATACTTACCAAAAGCCAGGTACAAAATATTTATTAAGCACTGAAATAAAATCATTACTACAATAGAAGTCAATAGAGCATTTCTACTAAAATAATTATTTGGTTCCAGATACTGGCGTCCTTTGATTACTTTGTAATTGGCTGAGCGAGCGAAGCTAGAGACACTATACCACGGTGTCAAATTGAGAATAGGAGATGTTTGTTATGGAGGAAGACAAGTGATCGAATACTGTTAGGTTATGACTTACCCCCCCCCCCCCTCCCCACTCCCCCCAGGTTATACAAGTGTTTACCACACAAGAAACGGTTGCTGCGGCATTCACACATAAACAGGGCATAATAAATGAATTATTCATTGGATACTACAGAGTATCTTCGCCGGTTGGCCAGCAGTAGTGTGTAAATACATAACCAACAGACGTATGATATTCTCAGTATCAAATATACTGTGTACTTGATCAAAAATGGCGAGCGAGCCTATAACTACACTATTGGTTTTAATTTCACACTCAAGCTACTAAGAAAATGTCGAATTTTTAATACGATAAAGGCATTCTATGCTATAGTAACCACTCCCCCCAACTGTTTGAATTTGAAAATAAAAAGAAGTAAATAACATGTTCGGGTTCTAGCCCTCCACAAGACATATCTTTATAACTTATTAGCTAGCTTCACTCTGTTACATTAATCACTCATGAACGCATACTCACTCATACACGCATACTCAGTTTTAACCTCGTCGATGTCCTCGGCGTTAGTCGTCGATGTCGTCGATCGTCGATGTCATTCCTCTTTTGTTTATAACAGTAAACACGGCATCATTTTTGTTTAGTCACCAATATTTTAATATTAATATCAGTTACTCTTGCTGGTATTAATTTTTACTCGCTAGTGAGTCTATATTTCAAGGAATATGACATTAGCTACTTGCTAACTGGTATACTCAACTTCATCGGGACAAGATTCCTAAACTTGTTGGACGGTTCGCACAATACTTGCCAACTGGTATACTCAACTTCATCGGGACAAGATTCCTAAACTTGTTGGACGGTTCCACACATAACAAGTCAAGTTATTTAAACGTTTTCTTTGTGATATTCTTAGTAATAGTTGTAACGCACCCTACTTTCACACCACTGAACATACCTACTCAAGACTTGCCTCCGCGGTGGTGGACAATGAATTTGCAAGTAAATACTGTTGCATAGGGCACTACGACAAATAGCGTATTAACTTACCATAGCCACTATGTCCAATAGAAATGGAATTCACGTAAGTTTTTTGTTTTAACTGCAGAAAGGGGTAATGCAAAATCGGGTATGTTTTATAGGTGTGTATAGATGGTACGTACGTAAAACGCGCCTGTGGGTGAACATTTTTCTCCAAAAAACAGCGTTTTAGGCTTGACTCCAGTTTATTCTGAAACTACAGCATTAAACAAGCCTTACTTTAAAATTCAGCTCCAAAGTGTAAGAAAATTCCGGCGAAAAAACGCTTGATTTCAAGATACAAAAAGTTGCTGCGACCCGTTACTAGGTCATTGAAGACCCTTTTACAGACGTAATGTCAAAACTTCGCCGTTTAGAGGGTACTGACTGCCGATTGTTGATTGTTGATTGTTTGGAGCGAGCGGGGCGAGCGAGACACTCCTGGGGATAACACAATTTGAAAATCGGAGATATGTGTTTGTTTATATTATATGTGAGTGGACCGAAGTATGTCATTTTGTACTTTGACCCTTGCATATGTTTGCGTTAGCTCAGTGTTCGACCCCGTCCCAAATTACACTGAACAGAATTCCCCGTTTATCGGTCATTGCCCATATCATCAAATTGAATTGTTTACTGCTTTCAAGTCTTATGGGGTGCATAGTTACACTCAAATACTTACCGGAGTTCCATCTGTATTAGAGTTAGTGGCGATGGTAAGTTAATAGGTGTGTATAGATAGTTATAAGCCCTACGTAACACTATTTACCTGAAAATTTATTGTCCACTAGACTAACTACAAAGGTAAGTCTTGTGTAGGGAGGTATGTTCTTGTGCATTGTGCGTTACAAACTACTACTTAGCTAAAGAATGTCACATAGAAAATAACGTGATTTTGAAAATAACTGATTTTTTTTCTTGTTAGTTTTATTTTTCAAATCAAACGTTTGCGGGGAGTGGCTACTAGGCATTGAATATCTTTACCGTACATCATTATTAAACAAATTCTACTTTTTTTAGTATAGCTTGAGTGTTAGAAGTTTAAGTCCAACAATTAACAATAGTGAAGTTTTATTATAGGCTCGCTCACCATTTGTGCTCAAGCACATCATTAGACAGCCATTGGTAGTCAGAATGCATTAGTATTAATGCTAAGGAAACTACTACAACTCGAGGTAAGCTGAGGTAATTACGTAATTCCATATTTATTAGCTAAATATGCAAAAAATAACTCTGGCCCCTTTATGTTTTGTAGCAAAGAGCTTGTTGTCAACAGTGATTGGTAAATTCAAATAGTCAGAATGGCTTAAATTCTGTACTACAGAAGTTACCGCTACTCAAGAAATGAGGTAAGGAAGTAATTTTGTATTTGTGATAAAGGAAAGTTGAGAATAGTTGTGAGCAAAAGCAGAGTGAGCATAAGCTAAGTGATCTTGAAGATTTGCCAAGTAGAGTGAAAGATAACATAAAAAGTGAGTTTAGTGAAGAAGGGCAAGACGAACTTTGTAAACCTACAACAAGCACCATAGTCTGTAAGATATGTCAAAAAGATGTTCACTTTTGGCAGAAAGCATGAAAATGAGTACACAGGGGTTTTTGAGGGTGCTGATCACAAATTTAATGGGAACCTACAATTTGTAGTCTAGCACCATTTCCACTTGAAATATTTATACAGTGTTAGGTATCAGAGCGAAGCTGGCATCATAAGGAGTCAAATGAAACCAAAATCATGGTCATATCTTGTTTCAATCCAAAGTTATATGCGTTTTAATTTTTTGATCAATATATAAACGGCAATGAACTTGATTTTTGACAATTGTCAGTGCCATTAGCTAATTCTAAGATTTAATGAAGCCATCTCAAAAAGCATGTTAGAAACATGCAGCATACTTTCAATGTGGTTTTCACTGCACATGCTCAGTACTTTTGGTGACTCATCACTAAGGCCATGTGGTCTAGCTGCTCTGGCTCCTTTAACAACCTAAAGGTGAGTTTGTGGGTTTCTTGTGTGCATAGTCTTTATCTAGCTACCTATAGCTAACCAAGCTGTCTGTTTTCATTTCAGAAGAATGGCTACCAAAAAATTGAAGCTCCTGTCTTCAAGATCTGTACCTGCAGTACAACCTACAGATTGGACATTGTGTGCACTTTGTCAACAACCGTCTAGTGAATCACTGATAGATCCCTCCAAAAGTAAGAATAAAAGCCAATCAACAGGCTATGAAACATTAGCTGATAACTTACGGTCACTGTATGAGCTAAATTCTCTACCATTACCTATCACGATTTCTCGCTTAGATGATGGAACCGGTATTGAAGGAACGTTAAAATTGCACAATGCAAAATGGCATAAAACTTGCTATGTTATGTGCAACAAAACTAAAGTGGACAGGGCTCGCAAGAAAGTCGTTAGAGGGGAGTGTAGCTCACCACTTAAAGACAGGCTCCGGGGAGCATTTTCTTGCACATCTCAATCTGATGAAAAGCTATTCACGTGCTTCTTTTGTGATGCCTTGGTTGACTACGATTTTCACAAAGCTGCTACCGAGCAACTTTATGCAAATGTACGCATGATGGCCACAGAACTTAATGACACCCACTTATTGGTAAAGCTAGCATCAGGAGATATGGTAGCTGAACGTGAACTCTCGGGGCCTGAATATGAGGCGTGACGTGGCAGCTTGAGAGTCACGTGCACTGGCCTCCTTGCTCTGCAGGAAGGACCAGGAAGTCCACTTACCAGGCACAGCCTATAATCTACCTGCAACTGCTGGCCTTGCAGCTTGCAGTCTGGAGTAGATAGGCAAATGCGCGCACTATCTAAAAATGACTACTTCCTAGACAGGCAGAGGTGAACAACAAGTTTAATAGAATTGGCATGCGTGTTATATAACAAATACATGAGTGGATGAGCTGTGGGTTGACTGTAGCATATGAATATGATTATAAGATAGAGTGAGAGAGGTAAAGAAAAACGAGTAAGTGTTAATTGGATGTGATGAGGTATGTTCGTGTGTTAGTTCTTTCTTGTAATCTGTAATCTTCTATGTCTGGATGCTTGCATCCCAGACAGACTCCGGGCTTAAGTAGAGAAGTTAGGGGGCCAGAGGAGGTGTGTAGAGTGAGTAGTAGTAGTGGAATAGAAGAGTAGTAACATGTGAAGTGGCTTGAAGCAGAATCGTCTTGATGCGAGAAGTGGCAAGAATTGATTACTTGGTATCTTGATCATCAAGGCAGAATGGTATTAAGAGTTGAGTTGCTCTGGTATACTGCTTGCCACGACAGAGTAGGCGAACTGCGCGAACTTGGCCGTCATCTCCCGGAAATGTGTCCAGAAAACGTGCGATTGGCCAAGTCCTTCCTTTCAGTTTCTCGTCTTTTATGAAGACGAGGTCTCCTTTCTTGAGTGGTGGTCGTGGTTGAATCCAGCGATTCCGTTCATGTGGTGTCCTTAAGTACTGGCGTAGCCAGCTGTTCCATTTGTCGCTCTTCAGTCTGGAGACAACACAGTAAAAAATGGGGTGTAACGATACACCCTTACTAGGGTGTACTGAAACACCCTTGCAGAAAGGGGTGTAACGGTACACCCTATGGTGTATCATAACACCTTATGGTGTACTAGTACACCCTATTGAGCATAACTTCTAATAGAAGTCTATGGAGGAGTCTCATCATATATTTTAGCTGAACTTTGTTCATTTTCTTGTTAACTGAAGTTTGCTCTTACAAACTACTTCACAAGCTTTTGTTTGTCAATACACAGCACTAGTCCTTATAATATATGTGAAGCCCACACCATTGCAACAAAGGCTACAGTTTAAAACTGGAATGACATACACTTTACAAATTGTAAATAATACAATGCCATTTAGCCTATTCTAATGCTTCAGCTTTAGTCCTGCATATTTGACGACCCTTTTCCCCAACATACATTATTACATCGGCAAGGATCATCAATATTGAACTGGTACCTCAGGGAATTTCCTGTTATAATTGTTAACCGTGATGATCATTTACCTAACAACTATATTTATTTCACTGGTCATTATAATATGAATGCTAATAATGTTTATAAAAATAATCATCAATTGAAGGTTCCATAACTGAAGAGAACAGGAGAGCTGATCTTCACTCATCCATGATGGTGCGCATTCTCTACATAACATGCAAAACAATGTTGAATTTACAAATACAGTAAGATCAGATTTTCCTTTCAGTGAAGTAGCTATATGACCAATATCCCCAAGTCCACCCCACCTTTATTTCTTAACTACCTTCAGTATCCATACCTTAATGAAATACCACACAAAACAGCTGCTTATAGTTCAATTTATTCTTAGTATCTTTAGCATGGACAACACAATAGATTACAATATTATGTATACAAACACCACGTGTCTTAATTCATCCAGGTGAAACTTTGTCAATCTCAGTCACTTACTATCATATGCTAAGTTTCCCTTTACCAGATTTAAAATCGCCCTTCAAATCTGGCAATGGTCAACATTTGAACTTTATTGAAAGTAACTTAGCTGGCAAACCGTTTTTTTTTTAAGAGCAAATTATACTTGGGCTCATTGTGTGTGTGTGTGTGTGTGTGTGTGGGTGGGGATTTGTGTGTGCAGTGTGGTGTGTGTGTGCAGCAAGTATACACATTTGCATTTTGTGACCCTTGCAGTTCATAAACCTGACATATAGCTCGGCCATCACACATTGCCATAACACTACCACTTACCATTTCAAAAGTACCAGTAAGATATTGCCCATGTTCAATGATCATGAAGAAGTGTATTTTACCTATACAAACATGCACACATACATACACATACACACAAAAATGTAATGGGTAACTTGAAGTTAAAAAAATACAAGTTAGTATGATTAGAATTGATTATTATTTGAGTGTGCTTTGTTTAGATTTTAGGGGAAATAGTTGGGCCGGGGAGAAATGCAACTGCTGCTGAAGACTGAACGAGTGAGAAGTATCGTGACATGTTATTCAGTCACTATTTTTGGCTAATTTCAGTTGAAACAATGGACACACTGGGAGCAAGGTGATAGAAGTTAGAGGATTTGTGACATAAAATAATCAATGAGACGAGAGGCTAAGTCAACTGATTGTCTTCTACAGAGATTATCTGTTGCACTTCAAGGGGAAACTTTACCTCAGCCATGGGTAGCATGCGTTGTCTAAGATATCTGCTCTCTTTTATATTATCATTATTATTATTTATTATTATTATTGTTATTTTGTTGTTGCTGCTGTTGAAATATTGCCAAACAGCTCTTGATATACTATGAATTATATTACATGCAATTACTTCTGTAATAGTACGCAGCGTACATTGCCCAATGTATGGGAAAAATTGCCGTTCAATTGAAATAGGCCGCGGAAAATGAAATAGTATGGCTGGAGTTGAGATAGAACAGTTTGCAAAATGAGGGGTTTTGCTTAAAAGTTTATTTAAAGTAATAGTGGATTAGGTTAGGATTTAGGTGTACTATTAGCGAGTGATAGCACTAGTAACCGTAGTCGTAAAGCAATAAACAGTACTCGGCTTTGCCTCATACCATTTCAATTGCATTACTTGTGTTATTAATCCCGAATACCATGGTTACCCGTGTTATACTCATACCAATATACCCCACACCAATAGCACATTGAAAAACGTTTGGACTAAATCGCCACTAAATAGAAATGTCCCATAGAAAATGAAATACCTTAAGGTAGCTAATATTGACAGATACTTATTTTAGCGATTTTGGCTTTTTTGAGATTTTAGGGTGCTAGTTTTGTGCCAAAGGAATATGCTATCAGTTCAAGTCTAATACCATGCTATACTGGGTCCATGACTGTTTTAATCTAGGTATTGGTAAGTTAAGATTTTATTCCAATCAAGAGCAAAATCAAGTTGAACTTTGAACTAGCTAAAATTAGTACCACAAATAAAAGTTACCTTAAGGTAGCCATAATAAAATAGTGCTGGCTGCATGTTAGGATGTCAGTGTACTATTACCAAGTAACAGCATGGGTAATCGTGGTATTTTGGATGAATAGTACTCCTGAAGCAAAAAAAAAAAAAAGCTCTCAGCTTCACCTCATTCGATTTCAATTACCTTAATTACGCTATCCTGACTACCATAATTACCCGTGTTATATTCATACTAACTCACATTATTCTGTCTCATGTTTTGCTGCCACTATGACACAACAAATCCTTTTATCATGACCACCAAATCTATATGAATATAAACAACAACACACTCACACACAAAGTACATTGACTCACACAAACCGTTGTTTTCCATCTATCAACAACTAGAGCTGGACGATATTCCGGTATTATCGTTGCACCGCAATATTAACCTGATATCGGGATACGATATTTTGAGAATGTCCAGATATGATCGGTTCACGGTATCGTTTTATAGGAGCAGCCATTTTTGTTATAATGGATAGATAACAAAGTTCTTACATCAATAGCTAGCCGAGGATCATATCAAAAGCAAACACAGTTTCAATTGACATGTTAAAAAATATCGCGATATATCGCTATATTGTGATAATTCAAGATAATATCGTATCGCCTGTGATCGCCCAGCTCTATCAACAACCATTACTTATCTACTTAAAAGCATAAGGTATGATATGTTTTTATAGCTATGTCCATCAAAGCAGTAGTTCTAACTATGAAGTGCAAATGTGTATACCACTAAGGTTTCATTTACGTAGATTTAGGCAGACCTTTCGTTCGTGATCAAGTTGAACATACTACGCAATACATAGCTACTACCATTTAGTAATAATTTTTAAGCTAAGCCTATTTATTTAATCTGACTCTCACTTAGGCAGACCTCTCAACTCTCACTCATCACGGGCGAGTTTCACACACTTGGCTGGCATATCAAGCTCTCAAGCAAACTTATATATATTTCACACAAATCACTGTTACTATAGCTACACAATTTATCAACAATACTGTGGACAATAACTAAGGTTTGCAGTATGGAAAACGAGCAAAAGGTCTGGCTTTTCTAGAAAAAGTCATGCCCCCTATACAGACAGGTACTTGTAGGGGTTTGCTATCTTGTTTAACTACATAGCTACTTGTTTTGTTACTAAATGATTAATCTCATGCATATGGACACAATCTTCAGCATTTTGCAACCAGGACTCGATCACTTCTATGAATTTTGGTTGCTAGTTCTGCCAAGGTTTGGATAATAACACCCTCCCTCACAAAACAACACGACAACACGTGTATGAACCACAATCAACTTACAAAACATCATCAGTGGACCATAATAAAGCTTTCTTGTCCCGAGACAAAACCAGCCAACGAGCTTCTTAGACTTTCATTGGAAATTATGGTAAAGGGTTTAACTCTAACCCTCATAATCGGTAAAGGGTTTCTTATACTCAACATTATTGGTAAAGGGTTTATACTCGGCTGTCACCACCCACCACAATTAGCAAAACTATTAGGGGGTGTGGTAATTTGTTGGAGAAAGAGGCGCGCGGAGACACTCTTGATTGATAATGAAAGAGCTGGAGTTGATGTGCGAAGGTAGAAAATTTTATGGTTAGCGAAGCAATGTGTATGTAGATCTACCAGGTCATTTACTTTGTTAACAGACTAGCACTTTTCAGTCATAACGTTCAAGCACACGAGCTCAACTGAGCTCAACGCACTGCTGCCCAGTAAAACTATTTTAGATCAGAGCATTTCCCATTAGTATGCACTTATTCTAGTGAACCTTATTTGTAGACTGCTCTTCCGTGCTGTAGAACCCAAGCAACAGTTAAGATGTTTTAAGAGACAATGGGAAACAAATGGTAGTGATTGTTTATAATATATAAAAACAGGAAATATTGAGGAAGTGGCAACAAATGAAATTCATGAAATGTAATGAGGTAATAAAATGATGGTGTCCTGTGGAAGTACTCTGGTAGTTCGTGGGTGCATAACAATGTGGTGATATAATTTGTCATAACATACATGGATGTGTTTGTTCAAATCTGTCAGGGTGTGCGTCCGGTAGTGTCTGTGATATTGGTCCAGTTTGTGTGCATTTCCATAAAAATATATTTCAGTTCCGTTAACTACTAGTATTTTGTGAATTTGAAGTGCTTCAATAATATCCTCATCTTTGTTTAAAATAACAGTAGCATTCCTTTTGTATGTGGTCCCATGAACTTTAGCCCACTTCGTCCTATAATGGTAGTAGTTATGATTATAAGAATTTCACAATACGTATTGCTTACTCAAAGACATTGAAGGCTGATATGGTATCTGGCAGTTCAGTGGTTGCTACAGGGAAAGCTATATACATATACATAGTTGGTTCATTTTGTAATATACATTTGCAGGCGATCATATAGGAATATGTTCTCCCACCTGGACCAGTAGTGATATGGTCTTTCTGGCAGTCTTGCGTGATGCTCTGCGTGTAGCACACATACTGCTGGTAGCGCATGGCCAAGGAGTATGGTATGTTGACATAATTTCCCAGCGTGTGTGTCAAGCTTTTGAAGTATGAATGTTTAGCTTCATACCTCATGGTCCAGTGATAAACAAGTGGACCAAATCTAAAATAAGACACAATTAGTGTGCAAGTTTAGTCAGTGAAAGTAACGGCCACACACCTCTACTGTTACATGTCAGTCGTGCTTAAAACACATTTATGCAGGATGTCCCTCCCAAACTAGACTGACTTTGTTTAAATACTCTAACAGAATTGACTTACAATTTATCTTCAATAATTGTTTGAGTGTACCAAAGGATGCAATAACAAACCTAGAGTAATTTCATTAAGTTAGCACTATATGAGACAAGATAGCTAAATGTGCAGTGATGAAATTAATCGCAAATTTTTTTAATATAGAAATGTTATTTCATAGGAAACGTTAATTATTTTTTTGGATGTTTTACAAAACAGTGAGGATAACGATATATAATACACCAATAAGTCGAAGACTTTCAAATCGCAGTCAGATTTGCAAAAATAACCATGTCCATGTCATCATTCGAGTGACTCTACGTTCGAAAGTAAATTTTTTTCAATGGGTATCATATAAAAGTCATAGACAACATTGGTAACATGAAGTATGGATAGGGACTACACTTTTCTGATAAGGGTTTTTGTCACTAAAGTAATATGAATTCCTATAATAGCAGTTGCACTTACTGCAGTGTGAGTCGTGGCATGTGTACCATGAAGTGCATCTTTGGTATGATGCTGTCATTTGGATATAAGTCCTTGAACTGAGAGTGGTGCAGGTAGATTTTTTGTGATAAATATCCAATTAGATCCTCTGTTGTTCTTGGACTAAACAAAATGTCTACTATCCGCATCATTATGAGATAGTTCTCCCAGTAAGGATCTCCTTCTGGAACTAGATCCCCGATGACAATAGGTAGGATTCTTCCTAGTAGCCACATTTGGGCAGCTGTGTACGTAGGTACGCAAAATAAATTAAAAAAAGGAATAATAATAATAATATTGACAATAGAGTAGAACGTTAGTTATCTGGACATTATTGCACCAGAGGGTATCCAGATAGGTGAATATTCTGGATATCTCTATATGAGCACTATGGAAGGGTGTGACCATTTGCTATTGCATTTAGGGTGTCCGGAGATAACTGACTGGCATCCAGATTACCGACACTCTACTGTAGTACACTGTGGAATTCGCCCATAGGATAATGTAATGGGTGAGTTTGTCAATGTGTAGCCCATGATTTTGTGATTGCACAGTTTAACTGCTTGATATTTTACTCAAATATGCAGGGTGACAACTGTAAGTGTAAGGTCCACTTAGATGGCTATTGTCTTCGAGATCCGCTTTTGACACTAGGATGACTACTATAACCCTTATGCTAATTGTGTGATAAGGGCTATTGGTGAGCGAGCAAAGCGAGCGAGACACTCTCAGGTGTAACGCAGTGATATCACTTAATACATTAAATGCCCCTATTTCACAATCACATCACTGCGCCAGCCGTACTATTTTAGCTTTATGGCACTCATAAACCATGTACAGGCACTCCAGCTATTACTCTGCTATATTTCTAAATACAGTAGTACTATATGTCGAGCTATTACTTACATATATAGCATGTGTGAGTCTATTTACATAAATACCTGATTGTCTGAGAGTGTGGCCATTGCTAAATAAAGTTGTAGCATCTATGAGGGAGCACTTGTCACTAGCCTCCATGTAACCCAGCTCAGTGTTGGTTAGCCTTGTGTTTAACAAATCTATGGGAAACAGCAAGTATTATGAAAGAAACCGGAATTAGTTTGTGCTTACCAAGAGTAAAATATTGTTTCACTTCCACCATTATTTTTATCATCAACTTTATTTCATATTGTAGAGCTCCTTCCAGTATGTCATGCATGATGTCAGGGATCAATCCACCATCGCAGACATGGAAATACCTTTCATGAAAACAGTACGTTTATATGTTGTGGAAAACCACATTATGTAGTGTACCTCAATTCATTAAGGTGTGAGTTTCTGTTGATCCCATACTGTTTTGATGCCTCAGAAGAACTCTCTGCTTGTACACAATATTGCCTGTGGGGTCCCTTAGGATGAAATCTTCTTCTTTGAACTATGTATTGAAGTAGCATTGGTTGCAGTTTTAAATATTTGGATATAGCACACACACACACACACACACACACACACACACACACACATGCACGCACACACACACAAGGACCAACTAATTGAGATTTTTTTTTTAACTGAGAGAAGTTGTGGGAGGATGCAAGACTTGTGTGATAATTGGACTAGGTAACTTGGAATGAAGTCAGCAAAATAATTGTCAGGGGGCAATGATTTCTTTGGATGAGTGGGCTCTGTGTTTTTAATACAGTAGAACCTCTCTTATCTGGACACCTTAGATATGGGCACCTATATTACTCAGGCACCTAAATCAATACTGTAGCTGCCTACATAATTTTCATAATTCAACTTGGAGTTATTTCACTACTGTTCATTTTAAGATATAAAATAAGAAAAAAGACACATTTTTAGCAAAGTTATGATCAAATATGGAAAAAATGCAATCAGCTAATAAATTACGTATAATGCAAGTGAATTATCTCAAATTTCAAAGTCCCAAACAGTACCTATATATTTTAGATGTCAGGTAACATTCATTCACTTTATTTTTAGTAATTGTATTACAAAAGTTAATTCTCATTTTTCCTAAAAAAAATTGGTAAAAAAAAAACCTGCTATTTTTTAATACTTTTTTTAATAAATCAGCCGGCAAGAATTAGACCCCTTAGTGTGAGTACAACTTGCAATTACTGGATGTGTGTGCAAAGTTTAAAGCTTTGATAATCATTTGAGAAAGAGAAATCAGGCAATCAAAAGGTACACATTTTGGAACGTCAGTACTGATTAGGCCAATTCACACCTCATTATTTCTGTACAGAAGAGTAAGTTTTCATTCATTCAAATTTATATTTTTTCTACAACATATCTCCTCTCTGATCAAGTTTTTGTTGTTCATTCTGTCATCTTTTCTGTACACTCTGATCAATATGGTAATTACTATTTAATAGTCCGTAATGATATTATGGTCTAATTAAACTTGATATGTCGGTAAAATTAAAAAGCACCTCCTCATTAAAAATTCCTCTTTGCTTAGCTTAGTTTTGGCTGAATCCTTTGTTGCCATGCACTGTCTGCACATTCTGTAAGCTGTACAGCTTTCTTTGAATCCTCCAAGTGACTAGCCAGATTGTCCGCTGATATGGCACATAATGCTCCAAAGTACTTCTTTTTTTCTCCTTTTATATCAAACGCTTGTCCAATTTCCTAGAACATCACTTGGTTTATATTTTTGTATATGTCATGTCAATGTTACACTTACTAATTTTTTAAGATCACAAACAATTGGTTGTAGAACGAGATCCATTCCATATTTTTTTAAATGTTTCTCTTTCAGCAGAGCTACCAGATGGATAGATGACAACCATGATCTCTGTGTTGGTGGTACATTTCCCAGTGTGAAGTAGAAGATACCTGGAGTGAGATGTAAATAGATGATGTTGTATAGTATACAGAAATTAGAGGTTAATGATATATTAACCGATTATCGCCGAATTACGCGTTTCCGCGTCAAGCACGAGGGTGCTTCACAGCGCGGGTTACGCATTTTTGCGTAACCGCCATAGTACCCGCTTCAATTAGCTACCAGCAGCAATCGCAAGTGTTCCAAGAGCTCCCACAACGCCGTAGCGATTCTCCTGTGAGGTAAGTGTAAGGGAGGCAAGGTTTTAATGACCCTTACCATAGAAATTTTTTTATTATTTGTAGATTGAAATTGTAGCACTGTTTGTGTATATAGAAAATCAAAGTTACAAAAAAAAAATTATGTATAGCTATAACTAATAGACAAAAATATTTATCAATTATTAATATGATATAAAGTTGTTAATAAAATTTAAAGACTGCCAAGAAGTCTTCATAGAGGGCAGTGATGAAGACTTTTATGATCTCAAAGAAATAGAGATAGAATAAGGCAGAAGACTTCTCAGGTGTAGAGGTCCGTGGCCAAGAAGTCTTCATGGAGGGCAGCAATGAAGAATTTGATGACCTGGAGGAAATAAAGGTTGAAAAAGGCAAGCTATTTTAGCTTCGTTTGTTCATACACAGAGGGTTATATAGATTTTGAACAACACTAACCACAAAAAGGTCAAGTTATTATTGCATGAGGATACAGACTTTCTTCCTCCCAGTTCTCCCTACTTGAAGGTGCCCATAAAATGGATTTCTTAGGAGAAAGTTTCTCAGGTATGAAGAGAAGGATGTGCAATCTATGTCAAGAACAGTAACAACAGACACATCATGGTACGGTACAGTGGTGATTATGGGGTGTGGCTTTGTCACCATGGGAGTTCAATCGGACTGCTTCACAGTATTATCAGAAAAAAATCCTAGAATTGCAAACACAGTAGTCTATATAATTGCTTGTTATGTTATATATTATATTATCCTAGTATATGGCTCACACAAAAAAAAATAAACAGCCAAAATCCATAGTTGCTGAATTATTTCAAAGCAAGCGGCTGGTGAACATTTAAAACAACAATATATAGCTATGAAACATGACGTCTTAGCCTAAACTTTTACAATACTGATGCTAACAATGGTATACTTACCTTGAAGCTTGTAGTTTCCAATGAGTGCGCACTTCACACACTTCAAACGCCTAGAAACTAAACAAAACTTATCCCGCGGGTAGAGGAGGGCTTTAGCTTCAATCAGTTAATACATCGCCGTCGGTTACTTCGAAGCGTATTGCCTCTAGACAAGAAAAAGCTCAGGCGGTTCAAGCCTCGAGGTGACGGTCACGATTTCTTGTAAACAATTTCGGAGTACGCGCACGTAATCGCGAATTTAATTTCCGGCGTTAATCGGTTAAACATAATGTGAAAGCTGTGTGACTATTATATTTCAGCAGCAATTAATAATTACAACGTTATGATATTTATTCATAAATGACTCTGGTGTGTACTCTTGATTGTGTTTACTGGTAGCTTTGACATACTTAATTTGTGAACTTTTGCTTTTGAGCCCAGGGGATTGCACACTTCTAGGTCATCGTAGTACAGAAATATCTGTAAGGATGGTGATGCAGTGGAAAATAAGGGATGTCTTCTATAGTGAGACCCATCTGTGTAATCCCCTAGCCACCCTGTGGTTGTAGAAGCAGCTGCCTTATTAACCTGAAAGTATATGTAACTAGTATGTACATACATGAACCATGTAACACCACTACATTGTTCAGTAACATATAATCTCTCCTTTGTGTATTAGGGCTATTATTTTACCTCCATCCTTAGAGTGGATGATTGTAAGAGGCTTTGTAAAGTCTTGTCTATGGGTACGTGTATGAGTTCATCTTTTTTGATGATGCATCTTCGAAGTCTTCCACAGCCTTTCCACACAGGATGTTCACCAAGCACAATCTTCTCAGGATCCTAGGTAGATTTTATTTTTTTAATTTCACCCATCTAGATTTCAAGTGTTACAAAACTGACTATGAATTTGAAATGCTTGCGTAGATATTCAAGCTGCTTGTGCTTTGTGAAGACTTCACTGAATGGATTGGCGTAAGGACTGTCATCATTGAAGAGTTGATCCAATGCATCCATCTTGCCCGGTGAGACTCCAGCTTGTGATAGCTCCTCACTCACTTTAATATGCAAGTGCTTCAAATGTTCCTAAAATAACATTTGTAGCAGTGAGCAAATGTTGTCTTTACTCTACAGTACAGTCCCCGCTTATAGTACCTGCATTAAACATGTTACTCCTTGGATTATTCCCTGCATTGCATTTTGTGTGAGCTTATGGTGTTCTTTTAATGTTGCAGCTGTTCTAGAGAGATGATCTGATTGGGATTCATCAACAGTATGATCTGAAATACACATCAACATTGTGAAAGGTAACTTACAATGTATAATGTGTATAGGTTTTTACCATTATCACTGAAGGAGGAAATTTCATTCTGGTATACTTCCTCTTCAGTGTTGTATGGAATGAGCTGCTGTTCTAGAGGAGTTTGATGAGCAGGGACCATGTAGATGGTGGGGTTGTTGGAAATATCACTGTCGCCTCCGTGCCACTGATACACGTGTGTTCTAAAACTAAGGAAGTTTTTGAAGTGTCGGAGACATCCATTCATACCACAGGTAATGGAAAATGTTGTTGATACAGCATGGTGTTCCCTGATGTGTTCCATGTAATGCCTCAACTTCATGTTGAGTCTGGCAGTATCATCCACTGGGCATATTGGACATATCAGTCTAGCTGTGGAGAGCTATAAAACATGTGATGTTTTTAATCTGAGAGTTTATGTAAGCAGGGGAAGATAATGAGGTGTTTCTACAGGGTTCGTCCCTATGCAATGATTTACACTACATACATACAAGTATTACCAAATTCAACATAGTACTGTTTCTTAAATTTGAGTTGGTTAATTATTTACATGTAACACACATATGACCTATAATGTGGAGAAGTTTTAAAAAAGGAAGAAAAAAACTATCTGTCTGGTATAAACTTGCTTGCATTTGAATAATTTGTACTAGCAAGCTAAAGCTTATTTTTGTCATATATTATCTACGGCACAATCATTGTATGTAGTGTTTGGAGTATGTACTGACAACTTAGTTTAGACATTGAAAAAATATCATAATTCTTACTGTGTGTTGTAGAATGGACCGGGATGATGGGGATTCACTAGGACCCGGATCACTTCTCTATATAAGTAAGTATAATAGGTATATGTCATTTAATTGATATTGATATCATTAGTCATAAGTACATACAGCATTAATGGAAGCACTATTGGTTCGAGTTCCATATGAGCGGCCTCTGGGCGTGTTTCCCTAGTATGTGAATGTCACTCTATCAGTTATAATTACCACACCAATGACCTACGTATGTGGAGAGATGATGCTGGCACCAGAGTTACTAGACTGGAAAATAAACAATGCTGTATGGAACCATTTTAACTAACTAATAGTTAATCAATACCTCAGTAGGATCGTGCAGTCTGCGTGGCTGCCTAGAACCCTATAAATTAATTATACACAGTGATTATGTTCAGTTACTGATACCAATGTTGACGTTCTGTCATTACTTTAGAAAGAGTAGGTGTTGTCACATGAACTTCTGCTGATGTGCACTGATCAGCTGGTGTGGATGTATTCTCAATATCAAAGCAATCCATTTCTGAGTCATCCTATTACAAGAGATAATATTTGTTATATTTTTTCCTAGGCAATTTGTACTAATGTACCACAAGAGTTAATGAAGGTGAAACACAAGAAATCAGTTCCTGGGTGGTGCTCTCTGGTGGAACCCGACCAGTCTAACAAAGTCATATTTGATAGTGAGTGAAATATTAAACTTATTACAGTTATCTATTTATTAACCTCTTTGTGCTTTGTGATTAGTTGTCTCAACTTCACTCTGTCTCCTATCTTGGGTGCTAATTCCTTCATCTCCATCTCCGTCAATTGTATGCAACATTCTCCTGTCACTTCATTGGTTACAAAATTATCTATTACACTTTCAGAAATTCCATTATCCAGCATAAACCCGCTAACACTTGTTTTAGTGATACTCAAGACCACACCCTAAGCCACACCTATTCAGTAGACCACACCCATTTTATAAGTTCAAAGTTCAGTAAAAATCTCTTAATTCAGTAAACAAGACAAGTAAATCATTCCTAAATTCATCAATTAAAATTGAATAAGGGTGTGAAATGAAATGGAATGGGAAATTTAGAAGTCAGAAAGACATCGAGTACATCTTGCATATTCATAACCTGCATTATAAAATGACCAAGTGACTGCTGTGTTTACGATTTAGGGGAAGCTAACTTTTTAGATACCTTTATGGCTCAACTAAATTCTTCAATCCATTTCGACTTAATTGGCACAATACTTTTTTCTTAAGGGGACGACCCTGGCCCTCAGCCATGATACAAACTCTACTCAACCACACAATGACAGAGAGAAGATGAAGAGCTAATTACACTTCCATGGCGGGACGGGATGGATATGCTAATTACGAGACTGTCCCGGACGAATCCAATAACCGCTCCCATTCCTGAAAAATCTTTTACTAATACTTCCCTGACCCAACCTGACACAAAGTATTTGTAACACTCTAAGCTCTTATTAATTCATAAAGTCTTCTCCAGTGTATGGACTTGGTGTCAGGAGTAAATACATTCCCAGGTTGGTGTAGGTTATGCCTGGCCACAAATCTACATCATATACAGCCAAACACAGGAAACTATATATCTAAAATTCTTGTTGGGCAGGAAACTTGACCTAGGAGTGGGAAAACCTACTTACTTGCATACAAAATATATATATTTGTGCCATGATACGTTCACACTGTCCAATCAGATTGCTCAATTCATCGGTGAATATATTTCAGGAGGTCAATAAGCTACCATCCATATCAAAATAAGTTTTTGCGTGTTTCCTATAGCCTAGAGCCCTGGTATTAGTCAGTTGCACCACTCTGAGTTCAGTCATGATCAATACAGGATTTTCACTATCCTCGGGCCTTTGGTGGTTGTTTAAATCCTACACAAACCTCCACCACGAACCAGTTACAAGGATATTACTACGGGTAATTTTTTTCTACATAACTATTGTGTGTCTTACACTAGCATAGTTTTCAAAAAGTTTAAGTATCAGATATTTCAGTGACCAGCTGAAGAGGGCTTGAAATTCTGATAATTGAAAATTATTCTAGAAGAAGACTCTAAATAGTTATGTGGAATACTACAATACTTAGCAATTCAGGACTATACAAGGTAACTAAAAGTTCTTAACTATCACAATAACCAGTTCGAACTACAGTAGCAACTGGCCTAGCTTACCAGTTTTCTAGGTTTTTTTTATAGCTACCTTTCTCTAAAACGGCGAAAAAACTTATGTACATCCAAATTATACTGGTATCCCTGAGTTTCGATTGTGCTACCCCAAGTAGTGCCTCTCACTTCGCTTGCTTGCCAATTAAACGAATCAGAATGTGATGTAATGAAAGATTTCATGAGCAGGCTAATGTATTTACAAGATTCAGTAAAGAGTGAAAGTGAAAACCCTGAGAGTGAAATATCTAGCCATGTCACTTTGCCCAGTGTAATAAGTGGTTTATTCTATGGTACTGCAGTAGTTTGTACGAGAGACAGTAACTCGTGGTTTAGTGGTTTAATGTTGGCTGTAAACGACATGTGTTGAGTGTTAGTTCACAGGCTTCACACACACACACACACACACACACACACACACACCTAGCTTATATTTTTGCAGCTCCTTTGACCTGGTTGACTAGGCTTCCCTAGAGAAAGGTAGCTATATAAAAAAAACCTAGAAAACTGGTAAGCTAGGCCAGTTGCTACTGTAACTACTAGAGTATATGAAGGTAATAAGCTTGAGAAACACCCATGTGATATTGTGATCTCTGTGAAACCTCAAGGGGCCCATACCTAAAATACTATTGTGAAAATTATATAACATATATATTATTATACCCAATTTTCAATTGTAACCCTTAATACTGTCTTTCTTGCCAACAATAATGTCCCCAATTTTAGACTGTGTTACCCCTAATAGCGTCTTGTTCATTTCTCTTGCTCACCAATAAGAAATCGTATCTTTAGAAACTTACAAAATACTTTGAGTTCTACATATGCGATGTATTGTAAATAGCAGCATGTGTAAATCCCACCACCATTTAATGCGACATGATCAATATATGTGACCGGTTTTGGGAAAATCGGCCTAAACGCGGCATCTAAAGTTTTCTAATTTATTCTACCAGTAGGCTGCACGGGGCCTTGGGATGCCGTCCTCCTAATTTGGAAGCTGTAGCATAAGCCGTCTTCGCCCTACGCACTGCAACACTTCTGTATTTTTGCTAAACTTATTATATTTCAGAAGGCTCAGTCTCACATATCAACGTGTTTGGCCAGTTTTCCTACTCGAACAGCTAATTATTTGTCGCTTAATTGGAATAATTTAACTTTACATACCGTCCGCCCCGCCTATGGGCGTGGCCATCGACGGTATAAGACCGCTCGTGCGCATGCTCTCGTCGGCCTTTTTCTTAGCTCGAACAACGTGGACATCGTCTCTTGCTTGGAGAAGCTATGACTGCTGAAAACAATGAAGTTGTTTCAGTTCTCAGGGAGCTGTCGTCAAAATTCGACTCCCTGAGGCAAGACGTTGACCGCCTAAAAGAGCGGTCGGTTGTGGATGACACGGAGAGGCGCCACAGGTCGAGGTCGCCCTCCACGCGTTCCCTGTCTCGGAGCAGGCAGGAGAGAAGGGACCCCAGCCCCTCCAGATCTCGGAGTAGGTCAGGAAGGAGGGAGCGGCAGCGCCCCCGCCGGAGGCGGGAGAGCGCTGACAGCGAGAACTGGGGCCGTAGGATGGAGCGCCTGTCAGAGGAGGAAGATCGCCTTGGGCCTATCCCTACCTTCCTGGACTCGGACGAAGAGTCAGACCTGGTGGAGGTCTCTGAGGCCACTGCGGAGCTCCTTACCGAGCGGTGTACCCTGGGCCTGAAGAACGACGCCCGCTTGAAAGCGAGGAGGCGTTACCCGCTTCCAAAGGTGCCGGCCACGAAGACCCCGCAGCTAGATGGCTTCATCAAGAGTGAAGTACCGATGGCCACCAGGAACGCTGACAAGGAACTCGCCAGACTCCAGTCCCTGGTGCTCGACTCCCTGGCGCCCCTTACCCACCTGCTGGAAGCAGAACAAAGGGGAGGACCCCCAACATGGGAGGAGGCCAAGAAGGCTGTCGTTGCCGCCACGGAGTTGGTGAGCAATGCCAGCGCTAAGATTACTCACCTCAGGAGGGAAAAGGTCACAACAGACCTAAACAAGGCGCTGCTTCCAGTGGCCAAGGAAGCAGCTAATTTTCAGTCTGCCCCACCCTCATTGTTTGGCACGGAGTTTGCCAAGAAGGCCAAGGACCACGTTGACCAGGTCAAGGCAATGAGGGCATCTCTCCCCACCAAGCCAGACACCAGGTCGCCTTTTCGTGGGGGCCCCCCCAGGAGGGGGGGAGGAGGCAGGTTCAGAGGCAGCAACAACAGGCAAGGAGGATCATACCACCAGCAGTTCCAGAGGGGAGGAGCTCGGAGCAGCTACAGGCCCTTCCACAAGGGGTACCGGAAGCCAGAACTTCCCAAGAACTAATGCACCAACCTCATGCCATTCCACCACCATTAGTTTTGACAAACATTATATGTCAACTGAAGGGCTGGGGCGTGGTCCCCTTAAAAGCTCCAAAGGCGGTTGCCGGAAGGCTCCAATACCACCTAGCAAATTGGGAAAGGGTCACCAAGGACAGGTGGGTCCTAGATACGGTAAAGGGTTACCTAATAGAATTCACAAACGACCCTTACCAGAGGACGAGACCGCACCCACCACAATACGGGGCGGAGCTCATGGCGCAAATGAGGGTGGAGCTGAGAGAGCTACTGCAAAAAGGGGCGGTCGCGCAGATGGAACAGGCCAAGGGAGGTTTTTACTCAACCCTGTTCCTAGTGCCGAAAAAAGACGGCAGACAACGCCCCGTAATAAACCTCAAAGCGCTAAACCAGTACGTTCAGACGTACCACTTCAAGATGGAAGGCTTGCAGACGCTAAAGGACCTGTTAAAGCCCGGAGATTGGCTGGCAAAGGTGGACCTAAAGGATGCCTATTTCGCGATCCCTATAAATCCAAGACACAGGAAGTATCTAAGGTTTGTAGTGGACAACCAGACCTACCAGTTCAACTGTCTCCCCTTTGGCCTGGCAGCAGCACCATGGGTCTTCACCAAGACCCTCAAGCCAGTAGCGGCTACGCTGCGCCAGATGGGGGTTCGTCTGGTCTGCTACATAGACGACATACTCCTGCTGGCGGAGACCCAGACAGTGGCAGAGGAGCAGGTAAAGGGGCTGCAATACCTGTTGGAATGTCTTGGCTTTATTGTGCACCCAGACAAATCAATCATGACCCCGGGGCAAGTGATGGAGTTCCTGGGAATAACAGTAGACTCCACAAAGATGGAACTGAGGTTGCCTGCCAAAAAATTAAAAGACATCCGGGCGGAGGCCCGAAAACTGGCCCAGCAGAGGGTAATTCCTGTGAGAGCTCTGTCCCGATTAGTTGGGAAGATGAATGCAGCCAGCCATACCATACCACCTGCCCCGCTATTCTTCAGGAACCTACAGATGGCCATGACAGAGGCCCTAAATGCCAGCAATCAGAATTACGAAGGAGAAGTGACGCTGTCTCAGGATTGCCTGGACGAGCTAAGGTGGTGGGACTATCACCTGAGCCAGTGGAACGGGAAGAGCATGCTGCGGAAGGCAGTGGACTTAGTGATAGAATCAGATGCGTCACTGATAGGGTGGGGAGCAGTTTGCAACCACCAACAGACTGGCGGGCCATGGTCAAGGGAGGAGCAGAACCTGCACATAAATTGCCTGGAGTTGCTGGCAGCAACATTGGCATTAAAGTCATTCACAAAGGGACAGACGGGCCTGTCAGTACTCTTGAAGATGGACAATACCACGGCAGTGGCTTATGTCAACAACCAGGGAGGCACAGTCTCCAGGGAGCTGGTGAGACTGTCCAAGGAGCTGTGGACATGGTGTCTGCAGAGGAATATCACTATCAAGGCACAACACCTCCCAGGTCGTTTGAACCAAGTGGCCGACTCGGAGTCTCGAACCATGCTAGACCGGTCGGACTGGAAGCTCGACTCACGAGTCTTTCAACAAATCCATCAGCTCTGGGGCCCATTGGAGGTGGATTTGTTTGCCTCCAGACTGACAACACAGTGCCCAGTCTTTTTCAGTTGGCGGCCAGATCCATATGCGGCAGCAACAGATGCCTTCCTCCAAGTCTGGACGGGGCTCAAGGCATATGCAAATCCACCATGGAATTTGGTGGGACGAGTGGCAGCACAGGCCCAGGCTCAGCAAGCCTCGCTGGTCCTAGTAGCACCAGTGTGGAGGACCCAGCCCTGGTACCCAATTCTACTGGAGATGCTGGCAGATGCCCCACACCTGATTCCCCCACAGAGACAAGCAACAAGTCGCTCACAGATGAGAACCCCTCAGCTAGCCGCTTGGCCCATATCCGGGAAAAATGCAGAGATCACAAGCTTTCGGAGAAAGCTAGCTCGCTCATCCTTGGCTCGTGGAGGGAAAAAACAAATAAATCCTACAACTCCCTCTTTGGGAGATGGCATAGCTGGTGTAGTAGACGGGGTGCCGATCCATTTTCAGGCCCTGTAACAGACGTTGCCAATTTCCTGGCAGAGCTATTTACTGAAGGATATAAATATAACTCACTCAATGCCTACCGGTCAGCCATCTCATCGGCGCATGAGAAGGTGGAAGGGTACGAGGTAGGACATCACCCACTAATCACTAGGTTAATTAAGGGGGTATTTAACACTAGACCACCCTTACCTAAATACACTAGTACATGGAATGTGCAGACAGTGCTGGATCATATTACAAGCAGGGGTGCTAACAATGGTTTAAGTTTGAAAGAGCTCACTCTTAAAACAGTGATGCTCCTATCCCTTACCAGACCATCAAGATCGGCGGATCTAGCCCAGCTTGAAGTGGGGGCCATGCACCCTCACCCGGAGGGAGTAAGCTTTACGCCTACACACCTGTCAAAACAATCCAGACAGGGTAGACCCCTTCAAGACTTCTTCTTCCCATCCTTCGAACAAAATCCACTGCTGTGCCCGGTGGCAACACTGCAGGCTTACCTAGAAAGAACGAAGAACTGCAGGGGACAGGTCACAAAGGTGCTGATTGGCACAATCAAGCCACATAAAGCAGTGGCACCTAGTACCATTGCAAGGTGGCTAAAAACCATGCTAGAGTGCGCAGGCATTGACACAAATATTTTTAGCGGTCACTCCATAAGAGGAGCGGCTTCGAGCATGGCCTCGAAGGGTGGGGTCACTACAGGTGACATTCTTAAGGCAGCAGACTGGAGCTCGGAGTCAGTCTTCCAGAAATTCTATCACAAGTCACAACAGAACCCACACTTTGGTAGAACGGTGCTGTCATCAGCAGGCGAGCCTTCGGAGTGAGGTAGCTACAAACAACACGTTGATATGTGAGACTGAGCCTTCTGAAATATAATTCTAGAATGGCTCAGGCCACGAAGTGGCTGCCAGCTATTCTGGATTATATGAAGAAGGTGAAGTTGAACATATCAACGTCCCGCCCACCCGCCCTGGATGGGGCATGTAATAATCAAGGGTCAAGGCAAAAAAAACAAAAAAAAACAAAACAAAAAACAATAATAATAATAAAATAATGAGGGTAGCTGGGACGAGCTAATCAAAGGCCGACGAGAGCATGCGCACGAGCGGTCTTATACCGTCGATGGCCACGCCCATAGGCGGGGCGGACGGTATGTAAAGTTAAATTATTCCAATTAAGCGACAAATAATTAGCTGTTCGAGTAGGAAAACTGGCCAAACACGTTGATATGTTCAACTTCACCTTCTTCATATAATCCAGAATAGCTGGCAGCCACTTCGTGGCCTGAGCCATTCTAGAATTATTGCTGATTTCGAAAAAACGCCGGGTAAGGCGTTGCTAAGGTCAGGGGGCGTGCCTTGTGTCCGTATACTATTGCTGCGTGTCTCCGGGACACTATGGAATAAACCGGTTACAGGCGGATTGAAAGAAGTCTAAACGGCTCAATGCAGGGCTCCTTAAGAAACTATGATGGCGAGAATTGCGTAAGTACGTGAATTAAGTAGAATAGTAAGTGAATTAGTTAGCTACAGTTTTTTCCCCGCGGTTAGTGAAAAGCCCGCCAATAATTTCTTAGCAACTCTCCGTACATGAGTCCAAGAGGCTAGTGTTTCTAGCCGCCTAGTGTGAGTTCTAGAGCACGCCAGAGCTTACAACTGCGTCATAAGCTAGAACTAACTGGTGTCTATCCAATTCTGCCATAAAAATTTTTTCGAAAAAAATCGACCCATAAAGCTTTACCCGGTGATACTGAAAAAAATTGTTTGCCGCGTTTAGGCCGATTTTCCCAAAACCGGTCACATATATACTTGTGGCCTCCGCATGAGATTTCTCACCAGAATCATCAACATTAATAAAAGGACCATAACTGAGCATCCAAATTATATTATATTCATCGTCTGTTGGCTTCGTAAATTGAACTTTTTGTCCCACAACAGCTTCTATATATTGAGGGGCTATATCTTCATCTGGATTGATTTCTAACATGTAAGTGCAATTTTTGATGACATATCCAATACTCCATTATATAATAATGTTTGTAAAAGTATTTTTATAGTAAAATAGTCTAAACATTTTGTAAAATAGTGTGAGGATCTCAAATATTCCTATTGATTCAACTTAAAAATGTTTAGTAACAGGAAGACATGTTATTTAAGAGTAAATACTTATGAAGGTAGGTCCATTACTTTAGTCTTATTAATTTGATTCTTCTCTAACTTCAAAGAAATAGGTATGTATATATTCTGCCTTTTACAGCCCAAAATGTTTTCTGAAGTGCCTCAAAAATATTTACTATATATTTTCTAAATTGTACCCACTTTTCTTATTCATTGCTTGACAATATTAATGTAAAAAACCATACATAAATTAGTTAACATTTCAATGAAAGTTGTATATAACTTTCATTGAAATGTTAATTAATTAGTTTATGAATGTTTTTTTACTATACTTTACTACACAGCAGCTAGCTAATACTGAAATAGCTTTACTAATACTAATAAGAATTATTTAGAAGTATACCAAAGTTACAATACACTTACTCCCAACAATGACAAAAGCATATGTATGAAAAGAACTGCCATTCAACTTGGTTCCAAAACATTCAAAAATTCCAGTGTGTGACAATTTCGCCCGTTTAATGAATATTTTATTTTCTAAGAAAACAGCACCCTTGATAGTACGTTTACCTTTCAATTTCCAATCAGGTAGTGTTTCAGAAAAGCATTCTAACTCAATTTTATGTTCCTTTATAATTCCCACACTAGTTGGTACAATAGTACCATATCTCCTTTCATAACCTAAGTCAAAGTGATTAGAAAGCATGTCAAGTTCATTGTTTTATAACATGCATTTGTGAATTATACTTACCAAAAGCCAGGTACAAAATATTTATTAAACACTGAAATAAAATCATTACTACAATAGAGATCAATAGAGCATTTCTACACCATGACTAAAATAATTGTTTGGTTCCAGATTGGCGTCCTTTGGTTACTTGGTAATTGGCTGGATAGGATGGTGTCAAATTGAGAATAGATGTTTATGGAGGGAGAAAAGCGGTCAAATACTGTTACCCCCCCCTCCCCCCCAGGTTATACCAGTGTTTACGCACAAGAAACGGTTGCTAAGGCATTCACACATAAGCAGGACAAAATAAATGAATTATTCATTTTGGATACTACAGAGTATCTTCGTCGGTTGGCTGTAATTACACTCGTACCAGCAGCATTCTGTAAATACAAAACCAGCATACGCAAGATATTCTCATGTATCAATTAAATTAGTGGTGTGCTTGATCACAAATGGCGAGCGAGCCTAAAACTACACTATTGGTTTTAACTTCTAACACTCAAGCTACTAAGCAAAAGTCGAATTTTTAATACGATAAAGGCATTCTCCCCGCAACTGTTTGAATTTGAAAAAAAAAAAAGCAACAAATAACAAGTCAAGTTACTTAAACTTTTTCTTTGTGATATTCTTAGTAATAGTTGTAACGCACCCTACTTTCACACAACTGAACATATTTACGAAAGACTTACCTCCGCGGTGGTGGACAATGAATTTTCAAGTAAATACTGCTGCATATGGCTTATAACTTCGACAAATAGCGTATTAACTTTCCATAGCCACTAATTCGAATAGAAATGGAACTCCCGTAGTTTTTTTAGCTTTAACTGCACCCACGAAAGAATTCAAAGCGGTAAACAATTCAATTTCTAGGATGATGCGGGGAAATGATCGTTAACAATATGATTTTGTTTAGTGATTTTCGGGCGGGGTCTAACACTGAGCTAATACGAAAATACAGAGCGTCAAAGTACAAAATAACATACTATGTCCAAACATAACTAGTGGTGTGCTTGAGCACAAATGGCGAGCGAGCCTAAAGACTATACTATTTTTATATTAATGATTTTGACTTCTAACACTGAAGCTACTGAAAATAAGGTCCAGTTTTTTTTATTTCGTATACACGGTAAAGGGATTTCAGTGCCATAGTAACAACTATCTGCAACTGCTTGAATTGAAGGAAAAAAACAACAACAAAACAATACACGTTATTTAAAAGTTTTCTTTGTGATATTCTTTAGCTAAGTAGTGGTTGTAACACACAATGCTTTGACACAACTGGACATGCACCTACACAGACTTACCTTCGCGGTAGTCTAGTGGACAATGTATTTTTAAGTAAATACTGTTTCGCACGGCTTAATAACCATGACAAAGAGTGCATTGACTTACCACCGCCACTAACTCGAATAGAAATGGAAGTCCTTTAAGTTTTCAAGTTTTAACTGCACCGCAAAAGAATTCAAAACGGTAGGGTAAACAATTCAATTTCTAGGGTGATGCGGGTACTGATTGATAAACCAGAGTTCTGTTTAGTGCAATTTGGGACGGGGTCGACCACGTAACTAACACAAAAACGCGAGGGTCAAAGTACAAATTGACATACGTCCGTCCGTACATATGTATATACAAATAAACAAGCATCCCCGATTTTTTTCATTTTTACCCCAGTTAGTGTCTCGCTCACTACGCTCGCTCGCCAATAAAACAAACATCCCCGAATTTCAATTGCCTGTAAGTGTCTTGCTCGCTACACTCGCCAAATAAACATCGCGCGATCGAAGCAAGTGCCACACTATCATTGTGGGGTAATCTGGAAGCGAGCGAAACGAGCGAGACACTATACAGTGGTGTAAATTGAGTATCGGGGATATTTGTTGCCAAGCGAGTGAGATATTATTAGGGGTGGAAAATCCGGTATATGTTATAATCGAGCGTTCGAAGCAAGCGAGACTATTAGGGGTGGATTATGGGTAGACGTTATTGGCGAGCGAAGCGAGCGAGACAATGGGGGAGGGGGGGGGGGTTACATAATTGAAAATTGTTGTTATTTGTAATTTGTTTGTTGACGAGGAGCGAGCGAGACGGTATTAGGGGTGGATAATGCAAAATCGGGCATGTGCATATGTGTGTATGGTTGGTACGCACGCCCCTTTAACGCGGTCGCTGATTTCCTTTTTTCTCCTAAAAATACGGCTTTTTAGGCTTGACCACAGTTTCTTCTTATACTACAGCATTAAGCAAGTCTTACCTTAAACTTTAGCTTCAAATTGTGAGAAAATTCCTGCCAAAACGGTCTTTTATCAGGTCACAAAAAATACTGCGACCTGTTACTATGGGATTTGAAAACACTTTACCAGACATAATTTCAAAACTTCGTCGTTTTGGGGAGACTGCAAAGTGCCGATTGTTGGTTTAAGAGCCACTGGTAGTCAGAGCGGCTAAAATATAACCTAGGGAGCCACAATTACTTGGGAGAAGCTGAAATAAGTAGTAGTTCCATATTTGTTAGCTAAAATTACAAAAATAACTCTGGTTATGTTGTTGTTGTTTTTTGTAGAGCTATGAGCTTGTTCACCAGTTACTGGGTAATTAAGGTAGTTAGAATGGATTCTACAGAAGTTATCACTATTCCTGAAATTGAAGTGAGAGAGTAATTCTGTATAATATTAATGGTGAACTACTATTTACTTTTTTTGCATGAACTAAGCAAAAGTATATTATGTAATAATACTTGGGTGTAGAAAGCAATTTTAAAGTGGCCAATCAAACAGTCACATTTGCCACACCTACAATATAGGGTGGGGTTTAGTTTCTTTAAATACTAATCAACCATGCCCATTAGCTAATTATACCTTGTCAAAAAATAATTTTTAAGTTTGACAGTATCTTACAGACATTCTCCATAACAAGGGAGGCAGAACCAGGTAACACCAGTAGTAAATAGTTTTATGTAACCAAATAAGTGCAGGCTCGCTCCCTATTTGTGCTCAAGCACACCACTAGTTGGCAGGGAGCGAGTGAGACAGTATTAGGGGTGGACAATGCAAAATCGGGTATATGTTATTGGTAAGTGAGCAGAGCGAGCGAAACAGTATTAGGGATGGCTAATGCAAAATCGGGTATGTTTTATGTGTTTATAGATGGTACTACGTAAAACGCGCTGTGGGGAACATTTTTCTAGGCTTGACTCCGGTTTATTCTGAAACTACAGCATTAAACAAGCCTTACTTAAACTTCAGCTCCAAAGTGTGAGAAAATTCCAGCAAAAAACGCTTGTTTTTAAGATACAAAAAGTTGCTGGACCGGTTACTACGGCATTGAAGACCCTTTTACAGACGTTATTTCAAAACTTTTTCGCCGTTTTAGGGGATACGGAGTGCCGACTGTTGGCTGCTTGGAGCAAGCGGGGCGACCGAAAACGCTTTTCCAGACTTAATTTCAAAACTTCGCCGTTTATGGGGGGATAGAAGTGCCGATTGTTGGTCGTCAAGAGCCATAAGGACTACTACAGCTGAGGGAAGCTGAGGTAATTACATTATTCCATATTTGTTAGCTAAATATGCAAAAAAATAACTCTGGCCTTTATGTTTTGTAGCTAAGAGCTTGTTGTCAACAGTAACTGGTAAATTAAAATAGTCAGAATGGCTTAAATTGGGTACTACAGAAGTTACCGCTAACTCAAGAAATGAGGTAAGGAAGAAATTTTGTATTTGTGTGCTAAAGTTGATTGTCTTTTGTTTTTGTAGCTGAAAGTTTGTTGTCAAGAATTCGAGGTAACTCAGATAGTCAAAGTAACTTCAATTTGATACTACACAAGTTATCCAATACTCAGGAAATTGAGGTAAGTAGTAATTCCATATTAATGTTGGCTAAAATTATAAATAACACCGATTTTTTTAATCTTAGCTGAGAGGTTATTGAAGAGGTCTTGAACAAGGTCTCAGCTACGATAAAAAATAACCAGTGTTATTATTTGTAATTTTAGCCAACAAATATGGAATTACTACTTACCTCATTCTTGAGTTTTGATAACTTCTGTAGCATCAAATTGAAGTTACTTTGACTAACAACCTCTCACCTACAAAAACAAAAGACAATCAATTTTAGCACACAAACACAAAATTACTTTCTTACCTCATTTTCTTGAACAGTGGTAACTTTTGTAGTAGTACCAAAATTTGAGTCATTCTGACTATTTGAATTTACCAGTCACTGTTGACAACAAGCTCTTAGCTATAAAAAGTTACTGGTGATTGAGATTATCAGAATGGTTGATGTTTGATACTACAAAAGTTACCATTAATCAGGTAAGAGAGTGATTTTGTATTTGTTTTTATCAAATGTCACAACTGCTATTATAGTGTTTGCATGAAGTAAGCTAAAAATAGTAACATTTTATGTCACCTAACTCGCCATTTGTGCTCAAGCACACCACTATAATATAATATATATATACATATAATAATGTATATAATATGTATGGATGGATGGTATGTATGCCCTTTAAACACCCGCTGGTTCCTTTTTTTAAATAAAAACACAGCTTTTTAGGCTTGACCCCAGTTTCTTCTGATACTACAGCACTAGTATGTATAATATATGTGACCGGTTTTGGGAAAATCGGCCTAAACGCGGCAAACAATTTTTTTTCAGTATCCCCCAGTAAAGCCTTATGGGTCGATTTTTTTTCGAAAAATATTTTATGGCAGAAATGGATAGACACCAGTTAGCTCTAGCTTATGCAGTCTCGTAGCCACTCGTACCGGAAGTAATAGAAACGCGTACAATTTCTTTCAAAAGGTCACCTCATTAAAATGGTGCTTGCGCGTGGGCGTTCAATATATATATTTTTTAGTTTGCAAGGAAGCCATACACGCGGTTGTCTTAATACTGTGGTGTGCTGCTCAGTCAAGCTAACAGCATTGTTTGAGGGGAAAAACAGACCATTCTAGCATCAGAATACCTTTTAATATGGTAAGTTATATATTTCTTAGTAATTCGGGACATAGCAATCTGCAACCAAATTAGACTAAAATAATTAGTGATATGTCATAGTCATTCATGTATTTATGATATACTAAATTATTGTAACTGCAAAACAAAGAAGATAAATTTTAAGTGGTATTGAAGGTATTATGATAATACTTTGTGTGTACAATCAAAGAGTTCAGTGCTAAGGAGAAGAGGTCCAAAGACGACGATCCATCCAGGTCGAAAATGTGGTCCTTACCAGTTATGCAGCAAGTCTGCCTCTTTTTACACACACCTGTCCACTTGGGATCTTGAACTTTCATCAAAACTCCGGGCCATAAAGAAAACGATCACAGTTGACAGCTGTATTTGTCGGGCATGTGAAAGACATAAAGAGAAATATTAATTCAGGTGACTATGTATACCACGCTGGACATTACAGAACCAAGAAAACATACATAAGTGCATACTTCCCCACTGTAACAAGACTGAGAGCATCGTCCATTCAGGACTTGTCACAGCTAAACATATAAATGATATATTTAATGTAGCAGTTAACACTGATGATGGGAAGCTAGTTCCACTGTGCCAGGTTCATTATAAACAAGTGCATCGCACAATCAACCCTCAAGTATACATGCATGAGAAATGCTTCACATGTAGTGCTAACATAAAGGGGTCGTACAGGCACTGTCCTAACACTGTTGCCATTAAAAATCATTTTTGTCAAGTCAGTGATATGGATTTAAACATCACTGAAAATGATAAAATATGCACAAGTTGTTATAATAGTCACCTAGAAATAATTGCTAATTTTAAGCAAAATAGTCATGATTATGAATTAAGTATCCTTTTAAACAACATTTCTCCTGCATTTACAAGTGTATTTCCAGAATATATCAGTTATGGCTTGAAAGATGCAATACAGAAGCTTGGAGATATTCTTCTGAGAAAGGTAGTCATTTATTATCAGAGTTATATGAAATTGTAATAAATGCAAGCATGAACAAAGTGTCTGAAATGAATCTAACACATAGTGAACACCAAGTACGACATGAAATGCCAAAGCGATGTTTTCTTAGTACATTACTAAACTTTTTTGGTAAGCATCTGACATGTTGCTGTAAACAACAGTACATAGGAGTGTTACTATACCGACCAGGAACAGACCTCTTAGATTGTTTGTCTAAGGCTTTAAGTATGATACAAAAGAGAAGTTTGTCATTTCTTAAACCAACAAAAAGTGTTCAAACAGAGCCTAAATGCAGTGTGGCGAACACGGATGAGGATTCAAAACAATGGGAAACATTTTATTCCAGTCTGAATCAACGATTACAGTAACAGATAAAACACATAACAGATCAGGATGCCTCTATTCCATACGACATTTCCAAGTTTGACCTTAATGAGACAATTGCTAACATTGATCCTGTCCTCTGGAAGTCCATAGTGCATATTACAAGAACGAGTACTGAAATTAGGCGTGAGATCTCACCTGAGAACATAAGCCATCAGCTATACAATGTTCTCCCTCAGTATACGAGTACCTGGACCATGAATTCCACATAGGTGACTCCAGAGATCATCTCATAGTTGCTGGAGATGCAAAGACATATCAGCACCTACAGGAAATAAAGAGAGAATATGGGGAACAGCTCTCATGGTTAATACCCTTTCCCGGTGATTTCCACATTCTGATGAATTATCAACCTGTTCTCTCCAAGGTATACTTTGATGTGGGATTGAAACAAGTAGCTGCAGCATGTGGTTTTAAGGGTGAAACTCTCACTTCTCTACAACGCTGTTCTCATTTTAAAAACACCCATTACTTCTTAGTAGAAGTCTGGGAAGCACTTTATCTGGAAATGTTAGACAAATTTCTATTAGAAAATAACGAGGCCAACAGTTTGCTACATGAAATAATTTCTCAACTTAATCCAGTAGACTTGCCATCTACTCGGCAACAATGCCAGAAAACACTTAAGAAATTTCATGAAATATTTCTTCATTTTGTAGCATCAAAAGAAGGGCCCAATTGGAAATTTTGGTCAAATTTTGTAAAGTCATCCTGCTTTTCCTTGCCCTATTTTGTGCAATTCGTAGTGGTAACTGGGACCTACGACTTGCTAGTATAAAACGTATGGTACCAGTGTTCACAGCTATGACAGACCTACTTATCGTAAGGTGTTACCCCAGCACCTTGCAGACTGTATTTTGCTACCGGCATATATTTTAAAAGATTTGAAGAGGGGAGGGTTTAGTGTTAGTATAACTGGGAGACCATGGCATTCGGTGGGTTTGGATGAGGCACATGAAATGCTAATTAACAAGGACTGCAAGCAATCAGTTATTCATCCCACAAAGGAATTTGTTAGTCGGCAATCCTTATACTTTCCCTTCAGATCAGCAGTTTTGCACAATATTAAGCAACAACTACGAATCAATCTTGATGGTGATAATGAGCACAAAAGTTCAGAATTGGCCACAAAAGCAAGGAATATCAAAGCTGTAGCAAATACCAATGCTATGAAGGAATTCATAGCCACTAGTGCTCTATTACCACTAGACAACACTGCTGATGTTACCTTGAATAATCCATTTACTCACAAACTAGCATCACCTGCTGAACAACATGATCTTTTGAATTTCACTCATATAGGAGAGTGTGATTTCAAAACGTATGTACAACACACGTACCTTGGAAATTATAGTACCAAACCAACTGCCAGACAACACCGACTGAAAACGTTTGCTACAATTAAACCAACCAAACAATTGGCAAGCAATTTACTGAAAGAAAAATAATAAATCTCCAAATGCTTAAAAAGTAGACTTTTATGGGCACAAGTTCATGACACTAGTTATGAAAGTCCAGAACAACAATATCTGGAGTTACCTCGGGCCATAGCAACTGAAAATGGAATTCCAAACAAAGGAGAAAAAAGTAACACTACTTCATTTTACACCAAACGGTACAGTGATAAAGCAGTTCTCACAAAGTTTCCTCCAGGATGGTTTCCTGATGTTGTAATAATTGAAGACATGTTTATGATAAACACAACACCTTTAAGAATTCACACAAAGATGATAGAGTACACCAAACAACTTCTAGTAAGATATTGTGGATGTTATATTAATATGGGCATTTCTAAAATCCACATTATCTTTGATGATGCCGGAAGATTTGGTCTAAACCCTAAGTTAATAGAACAAGCGAGAAGAGATGCAAGAGTGTCCTCTGTGAATCATGAACATGTAACATTTACTGATGAAATGCAAGTACCTAGTAAGTGGAGGGAAATACTGGAGTGCAGACAGTGTAAGAGAAAATTAATTGTATACATGGGTCAGAGTTTACTTCAGGTGGCAAGAGAGATGTTGCGAGGTGATCAAAAGCTACTTACAGCTGGTACTGGAGAAGATGAGGATCAGGACACAGTATGGTTCACAACCACTAATGGAATACAATATCCTGCACCAGGTTATAAATGTGCTGCTGAAGAGGGTGACACACGTGTATGGCTACATGCAGACCGGTCTCCAGGCAGAAAAAAACTCATTTATTCACCAGATACTGATGTGTACCACATTGGTCTCACAAATGTTGACACTACCTCTAATGATATCATAGTTCAGCTAAGTACCATTGGTACAAACTTAAAGCTTCTTCATTTCAACAAATTTATTGAGGCACTTTATGAGGACCCAGATCTTGCTTCCATTCCCAAACCTAAGCGTGCTAAAATTTTACTAATTTTGTACATAAGCACTGGCAGTGACTTCACATCATTTTTTGTGGGAATTGGTAAGACAGCATTCTTGAAATCATTTTTTCGAAATACTGAATTTATTACTGGTCTATCACCTACTTGTGGATCCCTCTGTGATACTACTCCTGACAGTAATGGCTTTTTAGCTTTTATCCGCTTAATAGGTGTAGCTTATTTTGAGAAGAACAGAAGGGCATTTGAGAATGATAATCCCTGAGGTTTTTTCAATTCATTTTCTAGCCCATGTGTTAAAGAACAACACAGTACCTGGTACAACAACGAGATTAGAGCCAAGGTCTGACATTGGCTCCGTACTCTGTGGGTGGCTGACTATTGGGGTCAGGCAAGTAGAACCAACATGAACCTGTTGCCTCTTGACAGTTTTGGGTGGATAGTAAACGGAAATGAAATAAGTGTTGAATGGGACTCACCTGAAAACATCACACAAGTGAAGAACAGAGTCTCATTCCTCACACATGGTTGCAGCTGTAAGACAGGATGTACTACTTTGAGATGCAAGTGTGTCAAGTCTAGCCGTCAGTGCGGTCCAGGCTGTGGATGCTGCAAGTGCCAGAATCAGTCTAGAGGAGAAGGTATGATTCACTACATGTCAATTTAATTATGGTTTACATGCACATGACATTTTCAGGGTTGAATTTAGACACTTCTGACAGTGAGTCAGAAAATGAACATAGTAAGTTGGATATACATACATAATATACTTTGCATTTATGCTTATGTGCCTTATTCCAGACTCAATCCCAGAAGATATAGTCGTGGAATGAGATTATAAATTGCCCCTGTTTTTTTGTCGAGGACTTTACTTTGTAATTTAATTACTTTTATATTTTTATTCATTGTGTTTTTATTAACACCCTTTGAGTTATAAATGTGCAGGTGTTTATCTGTTCATCATATGTGTTGTACTTTTGAACAGCCTGTAACCAATAGGTAAATTAGCAGTAGTTCCAATAGAATCATGTGCAGGCATAAACCAATGCTATTATCATTGTAATCTACCTTATAAATGTTTTGTACACTTGTGTGCTAGATAAGAGAGTTGAGTAAGATTTTAGTCGTCTGATTAATGAGATCTGGGATTACACCAATCTCTTTTTGGAAAAAAAATGTTCCATCGAAGCATGCAGTTGGAATCTCCAAATTCATTTATTCAGTAAATTGTTTTTGCTATGCTTTAAATAGTTAATCAGCTACACTTGTTTTTTTCTTCATAGGTAATGTGTCGATTTGGTTGCCCTCATGTATACATCAGCTTTGTTTTCTTCAGTGAATTATTTCAGAGGGGAATGACTGAATTATTGTAAGATTCATATGACCACATTGTTCAATTCAAATACTAATTGCCACAATACTCAACACTGACAAAATATTAAAATTTAATCATTTAACCTTACTATATTTCATTACCTTTCAGTTTTAGTATATGAGACACAGCATAGGGGACATGTTTTTTAACCCATCTGTATGAAGCAATAGTATCACCTTCACACACATACTTGCCCTCATTATAAACTTCCATATTAGAAAACACCAGTGATGAATTTACAACTACTGCATTTTCAGGAAGTTTTACTTGATTAAAGTTCCAAGACTTGGGAGCACCATAATACGATTTCGTTGGCATACATTCTATTCTAAGTGATAATCATTCTTCAAAATAATGCATTTTACTAAAAAAAACAACATACATTTAAATGGATACATGCATTTAAACGGATACATACATACATGCATACATAAATAAATTAACAAGTATGCATTCATGCGTATACTGTAGTGGCAGGAATTAGATCTCCACTTTCTAAGTGTGAAACAAGCCAAGGATAAAAGTGAATTGAGATCTCTTCTCAGCTGTTTAGCTTCAATGAGACTGTCAGCCCCAGTGAGACAGTCATCAACATAAAAGGATTGATTAACAACTTGAGCTGCCTTGGGAAATGTATTCTTGTGGTCTTCAGCTACCTGTAGTAGAGCTTTAGAAGCTAAGAAAGGGGAGGACGTAATACCGAAAGTAACTCGGCACATTTGCCAATCCTGAATTTGGCCGTCTGAGTTCTCGTGCAAGAAACGGTGGAGGTCTCTGTCAGGTTCTGCCAGTCCGATTTCCCGAAACATTTTCGATATATCAGCTGACATTCCTATCTTGTGCATTCGAAACTGAGCTATGACAGTTGAAAGGAGAGGATATAAAGAAGGACCCTGAAGTAAGATTTCGTTGAGTGAACGTCCGTTGGAAGAGACAGCTGAACCATCAAAAACAATGCGTAGCTTTGTTGTTGAACTGCTTTCTTTGATCACTCCGTGTGTGGGAAGGTAGAAAACCTCGCCTTTTGGTTGTAGTAAATCGGCTTTTGGTACAAGTTCAGCATGTCCTAGAACTCGATACTCATCCAAACCCAAATGAAATGCTTGCCACTGATTTTTCTTCATAAGAGACTTCTTGTTCTGCTGGTATCGTTTTAAAGCAAGGCTTCTGGATTCACCAAGAGAGATGGAAGGGGTCTTTTTAGGCAAGCTCACTGAATATCGTCCTTTAGAATTTCTAGTTGTAGACCTTTGAAAATATTCAAGTGCAATTTTGTCTTCTTGGAGTAGTGCTCTTGTGTCGGAAGACGTGAGGTTCATGCAGGGTGAGTAAACACCAGGGTTAGACGTTTGACCTCCAACAATCCATCCAAACACTTAATTCCACGTACGGAATGAACGGTCAGAAGTTGACTCAGATTGGTCATAAATACACCGATTGGTATCAGCTATGCTAAGAAGCAAGTCAATTCGACCAGATTTGCCGAATTCAGGGTCGGCAAGTTGTTTTCCCTGTAAGAAGGGTAAGGATCTGATGCTACTCAAGTCTTGAAGGGCATAGTCTGAGGTGATCTGGTCAACTACATGAGCTCTTATAACTATTTCTTCACCTCCCGTCTCATTGGCAGAGCTCAATATACAAAAGACTTCATTCTTTGAAGTGACGCATTTCGTCCCGTTGAGACCTGTAATCTCGTGAACAGAATGTTGCTTCTTCGCTTTAAGAGATTGTGCTAATCTATTCGAGATTAGAGTTATACCTGAACCAGTGTCCATGAGGACTCTAGCCTTGCATTGCCTTCCTGGAACTGAAACAGTAGCTAGAGCAGTAGCTGGCATGAAAGCAGTAGAGGTAGGAAATGTATCGGAAGTTCGCTGGTAAAATGAGGTACTGGATCCAGTGGGAGCAGCAACAGGAGGTACATCTGTGTCGGCAGAGTTAGTAGCTACACTATTAGATGCCTGACTATTAGGCGTTCTAGTGGAAGCAACAGGAGGAACAGCTGTGTCAGCAGAGTTAATAGCTACACTTTTAGATGCGTGATTATTAGGCGTTCTATGTAAGAGACTGTGATGCTTACGACCACATTCTTTGCAAGTGATTTTGCTATAGCAATCTTCTATGGAATGCGTTTTACTGAGGCAATTGAAACACAAGCGGTGTCGCCTAGCGAAGTTGAATCTTTTATCTACTGTAAGGCTTTTAAATTGTGAGCATTGATATATTGCATGTGAAGAGTCACAGCAAGGACAGTGCTCTTGATTCTGACCGCGAACATGCAAAGCTTTTGGTTTTTGAGAAAAACGAGAGGTAGCAATATTTTTTGTAGGAGCTTGTGATTGAGTTACAGTCTTTGGTGAAGCTACAGCTTCAACAGCCTGAGAACGACGTTTGAAGAACTTGAGCAAATCAGAAAGAGTAGGTGGGGCGATAGAATCAGAGGTAAAGTCTGACCAAAGTTTAATAAGAACGGTAGGAAGGAGAGGTTCTATCATTGCTACAATGAGCTGTTCATATGTTGCGCCATCACAAGACTTCATGCCACTAGTATGGCGAGTCAAATCATGAATAGTCTGGCATAAACTCTCATAAGTATCTTGAATGGGCTTTAATTGAGTCAGCTTCTGAACGTGATGTCTATACACTATCTTGTTACGATCATAGCGCTCCCGAAGTGCCGCCACACACTCACTATAAGAGCCAGAAATGCTGTGAGCACGCACAATAGCCTTAGCCCCTTTATCAGACATAGCATTCTCTAAACAGCTGATCTTTTCATGTTCTGATAAGCTAGTTTCTCTGCTAAGTCGAGCAGAGAAAATCGACCAAAATTCACGCCAATCGAGGACATCGCCCGAAAAAGTAGGAAGATCCAGCTTAAGCCTGCTGTGATGATAAGGAATAGCATGATTAGCACTTGTTGTACTAGCTGAGCTTCCTGAAGAAAGAGTTGCCTTAGGTTCAAAGTCAGTAGAGGCCTTGTCTAATAGTTTTTTCATAAGAACATCTACACTGTCGACTAATTTGCTAATATCAGGACAGCTAAGATAAGAATGAGCTGAAGTAAGAAAGTCTTTGTATTATATTTTCAGCTTATCATAAGAGTCTCGGCAAACTTCAGAATTGAGTGAGGAAGTACTAAGCAAGATGTCTGAATCATGTATAATACCACAACCAGAACACCAAGCTTGAAGCTGATTGTACAAACATTCATAATCATCAAGTATTTTGGAATGTTTAAGTAATAATTGACTATCCTTATCTAACTCGGTATTTTCCTCCCCAATTGGAATTAAATCATCAATTCTATTCTGTAAGGCCTCATGATCATTAACTAGATCTCTAAGTTTGTACAGCTTACTAGTAACTTCTGCTTGTTTTATGTCTGAAAGAGGAGTCTTTGAATAATTGGACAAAGTCTGCTCCTGACGAGTAATTGTACTGCGTCGGGCTCTCCTCTTTTGCTTGAGGACCGTGATATCGGTGATGTCGGCATAGACAGCTTCATAGTCAATGGACATGACTGAATAATACCTAATTGTTGTAAAGGAGTAAAAGTAAGTAAAACAATTGAAAATGAGGTGACTGAATGAAAGACCGTGTGAAATAATGAAGTGATCCTTGCGATCAATGAAGATAGGATGAGTAAAATGTTCACAATAGATAAAATAAGAAATAAGAATATGACAGAGCAACCTCACAGACTCCACAAGGTGTACTTGACAAAATGAGTGTTGTAACCGTTGAAGAGCTCTAGTCGCGCGAAGTCCAGGTAGTTCCTGAAGAACGACAGAGGTAAGGTAGGTCTGGTTCGGTTGTATCCGGCTCGAAGGACCAAAATGGACGGTCACGTCCTGCCAGAGAGACGTCTTGCTGTATGAGAGAGCAGTGGGGTTGTAAGGCCCATAGACGCTCTGGACTTTGTATCTGATTATCTCTGGAATCCCGCCGTTTAGCCCAATGACTAGTTACAGCCAAGATCCAACAATCACAATTTAGTTTGATATAAGAAACAAAAGAAACAAAGACCAAATAGAGAACAATACAGGAAAAAAAAATGAGTTAATGAGTAACTAAGGAAAGATAATACAATGCATGCATTTATTGCCTGGAGTCTTAATCTACGCGCCAGCCCAAGTCCTCGACCTCGTCGTTCATCGCAAGTCGTCGATCGCGATTAAACTCGTTGTCATGAACTTGTTATCCTTGCAGGCCTGGACAGTGACCGTCTAAGGGAAAATCGGGCACAACGTGGCATGCGTAGACGTCGTAAAAAGATCGATTTAGTTCTTAAAATTGTATTAAATAAGCCTAACGAAGGGAACGGTTAGGCGATATATAGCGGGAATGGCTAAAGCTACGGTGATAAAACTTGGAGAGCTTAATATCTGCTTGCCGAGGAGTCTGTAAGTGTAAAAAAAAATTATTTCGTCGGGCCGCGTTGTGCCCGATTTTCCTGTAGACGGTCACAGAATACTTAATCATCTAGACGACACAGCTATAAGATTGATTATTCTGAATCTACAGTTGTGTACTTGACAGCAGTTAACCTTGGATTCCGTAACAATTTATTGAAGACAAAAGCTTGAAATATTACTTCCATAGCCATAGCAATATCCACATGATTCTAGTTCAAATTACTCAGAGCATTATTCATTTCTTAATATTTTATTGATTGGCTAATGGATCAAAGTCCAAATCCAATAATAAGTCCTGTTCAGGACTGATGCTGTAGAACGTCACCTAACTTAATAATTGTACTTACACCCATATTCTTCGTTTCGTCGATGTCTTTATGTTTATATTTTTGCATTTTATTCTTACTTACCAGTTATTTTGTTTTATTCAGTATCTCAAACGTCTCAAACTCTTATCTCTCACATAATTGTGGTTCCTGTATTTGTCTGGAAATATTTTATTATTAAAATATACAGTCGGACGAGATACAAGGCTTGGAATTTACGACTCCAAGTAAAAGGAGCAGATCTTAAGATATAGGTTGCGCTTGAGCATACCTAAACTGAACATTAATTTTGGTCCTTCGAGCGGAATACTATTCCGACTAACAAAGTACGTCTACTTCAAAGAGATATTTCCGCGCTGTAAGTTTGCTTGAACTTACAGTCCTGTTATTCCATATTGCTGGATATGGAAGCTCTCAAAAGATCAAGATCAGCACTATCTGGAACGATTACTGGGGTGTTCAGCAAGCTACAAAAAATGCTACACGACGATCCAAATTCATTGGACGTATCAAAAGACTTGAAGAAGAGTGGCTGAAGTATTCTGACGGCACCAAAGACGTTCCTGACATTAGCACGCTACTCGCAATTCTAAAAATGCAGCTTCAATATATACCAAAAATGTATTTCAGCCTAAAGTTGATAACAAGACGGAGCCTCAGCAAAAGCGAAACAAATTTTCAGTGAATCAAGTCTCACTGTAACGGGAGCCTCCTGCTAGTAACTTCTCTTTATGTGGAGGTGATGACATCCTCTATATCTTTGCCCAAGCTACAAGGCTATGGCACAAGAACAGAGACACAGTCATGTGAAAGAAAATCAACTATGCTATAACTGTTTATCTCGTGGTCATAAAACCAAGGATTGCAAAAGCAGTCATAGATGTCATAAATGTTTGAAGCATCACCACACTAGTTTGCATCGAGATACTCAATCTGTGAATGCCACTCAAACCCCGAATTCACCACCTACAGTTGATCAATCTTCGTCTACATCATTTGTAGCCTCACTCTCTCCAGCTTCCATTAACCCTTCTCTCTCTACAGCGGAAGCTACTCTTCAAATGACTAGTCAAATGGTCATTCAAGCTCACAATGGAAAACAATTGCTCGTAAGGGTTCTGGCTCGATACTGGTGCCTCGATATCTCTCATAACAAGAAAGGTAACAAAGCTATTACAATTAAAGGGAAACTCACACAAATTCAACATCGTCGGCGCTCAAGGAGTAGACACTGGTACTGCAACAGGCTCTGCCACATTCATGGTCAAGGCAGTTAACTCAGAATCACCTCCACTATCTCTAACAGCTGCGATAGTACCAAAGGTAACGTGGACCTTCCTCTTCAAGGCGCTATTGGAGTGAAAAGCTTGCCGCACATAAAAGAACTCCAGTTAGCCGATCCTCGATTTCACAAACCAGGTCAAATCGACTTACTCATCGGTTGCAATATACTGCAAGATATTCTGGACTTGGAAATTCGTCGGGGTGACAAACTACAGCCAATAGCGAGGAAAACTACATTTGGATGGGTCATAATGGGTCGCTATTCACCAGACAGAAAGGAAGGAAGTTAAAGAAACAGCAATGGCTACCTGCCATACTGATACTCCTCCATCTTTGGATGACATTCTGAAACGATTTTGGGAGACTGAGGAGATCTCCAAATTCTCTCCTTGCTACACTCCTGAAGAGAAACAGGTATTGAAACATTATGAAACTAATCATGCGTTTGTCTCTACTGTAGGCAGATATCACTGCCAAAGAAGTCAGGTGGACCTGAACTTGGAGAATCCAGACAGCAAGCAGTGAAAAGATTCTTCTCCAATGAAAAATATCTCAAAATAAAAGGAACTCTTTAAAAATTCAATGATGTGGTGAAGGAATATATTGATCTTGATCATGCAGAACCTATGCCATTGAATAAAGCTTATTCCAGCCAAATCCTGGAGACATGTGCCCACATCTTGCAACCCTGCAGATTGTGCGTCCCGTGCAGTGGCGGCGGAACTGGCCCGGCAGACCCGGCAAGTGCCGGACCAATATTTTTCATAAGTGCCAGTCCAATTTATTCATAACTGCTTTTTCATAACTGCGTGACTATTTCAGTCTCGCGCGCCAGCGAGACTATTTACTTAACCGCTCTACGTCGGCTCATGTTCTTTATATTTCATGTGCATGCGCAGTGATATTTATAGAATAGAACTGTATATAACGATACTTACCAGTTGAATTCGACCTGAACTGGTATGGCATCCTGTGGCGTCTCCAGCGGTAGCGTACTGGAGCAGTACTGTCCAGAGAAGTCAGTTAAGTTGCAAACATGAATTTATTAGTGGAAGTGAGCGCAGGAAGAATTTTTGGATCATTTTAACTTGAGCTAATCATTAATTGTCTTTTATTATTTCAAATTCAAATTTTAATAACATTGTTCCTTTAATACAAAATGAGCTATGAAAATAGAAGGTATGAATTTGCCTGACCAATGAAAAAATGCTTCCACCACCACTGCCGTGGTGTGCTTCCTGAAGATCTTATCGCATATGATCTATGGTGGAAAGGTCCATCTTTGTTACAAAAGGAAGCTTGACAATGGCCAAATCAACTTTTTACTAATGTTCCAGATTCAACAGAGCTCAAAGCCACATGCAATGTTATTACTCCAACTACTGATCTATTAGAGGAAAGATTTAGTTCCTTTGACAAACTTGTTCGCATAACTGCCTGGATCCATTGTTTTATTATGAACCTCAAAGCAAAAATGTTTCAAAGGACACTAAATTTGTCCAAGCATCTCAGTAATGATGAAGTAAATTAATCAGAATTTTGGTTATTCACTCGTTCCCAAAAACGATCTTTTCCAGACGAATTGAAATGTTTTGATTCTGGAAATCATCTGAAGGCCTCAAGCTGTTTGCTTCCTCTTAATCGAGCTGTTGGATCAGGTGGCTTACTCGTGGTTGGTGGGCGGCTCAAGCATTCAGTTCTTTCACAATCACATCGACATCCAATTATTTTTCATGGAAGTGATGTTTTAACTAAGCTTATTGTTTCTTCTCAACATAAGGCTCTGCTTCATGCTGGTTCTACTTTAATGCTTTCTGTCTTGGGCCAAAGATTCTATATTATTGGAGCCAAGAGACTGATTAGAACTGTATGTCGAAGTTGTATCACTTGCCGAAAAGTTGCAGCAAAAACTGAATCTCAAATCATGGGACAGCTTCCCTTTCACAGAGTGACTCCATGTCCACCATTTGCAAAAACAGGAATGGATTTTGCTGGTCCTCTACTAATTAAAAAGGGTCACACAAGAAAACCGGTAATTATCAAATGTTATGTTTGCTCATATGTGTGTTTTACTACTAAAGCAGTACACTTAACCCTCTCGTTCCCGAATTGTTTGGATGCGCGCAGAAAAATCTAATCTTCTACCGCGGAATAGTGCATTACCGTTTTATTTTTTTAACACGATGCTGGCTTGGAAAACCCCATAGCAACCGTATATCACTAAATAGACCAAGAGTTTGGGATTCCCCTCATTTTTTGATTGAGAAAATTGAATAATATTTAGGCCCTCTACTATTACTTAAAAAAAAAAAATTTTTCCCCAAATAATTCCACTTTTCCCATCAATAAAAAAAAAAAAAATAGAAATAATATTGTTTGATGTACTTTATACCAATATTATATTAGTTCAACAATAAAATATGTTGTTTGCTGTGTTTGGTGCTGATTGTGATCATGTAGGAGACATCTATGAGTGTCCACAAGGAACATATGCCATCGGACATCGGAGCTCCACTACAAAACAATTTCATATACACAAAAACACAAACAACAAAGATATTTGTAATACAAACAACAAATTATTCATGATCCTATATAATTGCAACTTTATGATGTATTGTATGCGGTTTCATACAGGATTTTTGTTTGGGAGGGAGGGGGGGTGGGGCTCCGAGTGTACTTCGCCAGGTCCGGCATCTCCTTCATCAATGGAAGACTCTGCTCCTGTTGCCTCATCTGCGTCCTCTTCACAATCCCTCTTCACAATCGAGTCGGTGACTGCATACACATCTGGTCCTAGTAGTACATTCTGGTAAAAAAAAATTAAATTTTTTTGAAAATTTGAAATTGTTCAACAAACCACAACCCACTTTCAAATCTCAAACCTCAATGAAATATATATATATATTATAGCTAAACAGCTTTCTCTATCTCAATATAGCTATAAATAAGTCCTTTCCACAACAGAAGCTTGCTAGTTTTCAAGAGAAAGACAAGAGAGAGACAAGCTTACCTTGATCATCTTCTTGACTTCCATTGTCAGTGTCAGAGTTGACGGGGTCTGGTCCCCAACCCTGATACAGGGCCTCCTATAGCCCTAGATGTCGTCTCCCTCTTCTCCGCTTGATCCTGAGTCGCTAGAGTTAGTATCAAGCAAGTCTAAAACTTCCACAGCACTGTAACTGGTAGACGCCATCTTTCCAAATTGACTTTGAAAAAAAAATTTTTTTTGCATAGTTACCTGGATCACACGGCACGCTAACTTTTTTCCTATGATGTAATAAGCATTACCTAAGACTGTACATAATGGGGAGGACCCCAGTTGAACTGGCGATTTTATAAAAAAAAAAGAAGACAGTAAGTCAAACCGCAAAGTCTTGGTCGGCAAAGAAGCGGTTGTTTCAATGTGTTACGGAAGGCTACTGGGCTCAAGCAATTTTTCGCTGCTTCTACAGAGCTCTGGAGATGACTGGATCCATAAATGAAGCTGCTGTGAAGAAGGTAATTTTTTAAAAATTCGACGGAGAACAGATGTATTTTTTTTTTGCCGAGGAAGAAATAAACACAACTGCTGTGAGGTACTGTCGAAGCAGCCCTGGCTGAAAGCTATTTTAGATGCTTCTCCAACGCATTGGGCACCTGTGTATGCAATCTGAAGGTTCTAGCTATAAAGTAACTATTTTTAAAAATTCGGAGAAGCCAACCGGTCTTCACCCGCTTCAAAGCGGGATTGGGAACGAAAGGGTTAAAGCTTGTATCAGATCTCACAACTGAAGCTTTTCTTGCTAGTTTTCGACGCTTCATCTCACGCAGGGATCTACCACCTGATGTATTCTCTGATAATGAATCTAATTTTGTTGGAGCTTCTAATAATCTTGCTGACCTTTATGTATTTTTCTCTCAGTCAAAGTTTCACTCTTCTTTTTCTCACTTCCTTTCTTCAATAAAGATTTCTTGGCATTTCAGTCCAGAAAAATCACGGCATTATGGGGGGCTTTGGGAAGCTACCATAAAGTCAATGAAAGTTCATCTTAAAAGAGTTGTTATGGTGCTCAAAATATAACATTTGAAGAAATGACATCTATACTTTGTCAAATAGAGGCATGCATGAACAGTCGCCCTATTACTAACGTGACTTCTCATTCTGATGATGGCATTGATGTTTTAACTCCAGGACATTTTTTTATTGGGCGATCATTAGTTTCTCTTCCTACACGCAATTTCTCCACTGAGAAGTTTACTCTTCTTAAGCAGGGCCATAGCAAGCGGTCCGGCCATGGCTGGACCAGTTTTTTTGAACTCACAGTTTAGAATTCAATCAATAATATGATAAAATTATGCGCGCATGCGCAGCGCGCACAAAAAGTGGCTGCATATGGCTACTTACTTTCCTATTGGTAATAAGATGGATGTCCCTGACAAGCCGCACCAACCGTTTGAGTTCAACTTCCCTAAGAGGTCGTTTGGTATGAAAGGAGCCCAGAGAAGTTTTCAGCCAGGATGGTTTCGAAGGTGGCCATTCCTGCACTATGATGAAGGGAGAGATATAGCTTTCTGTCATACCTGTCTATTGGCCACTAAATTTAAGAGAATGAGATCTAACTATGTTGACCAAGCTTTTGTAAGTTGTATTTATATTAGAATAGCTCATTAATTATCAGACTCATATTTACTGTAAGCTGGCAATAAAAATTCAGAGCTGGCTTAGTTCTCAAAGGTAAATTTGACTGGATAGCCAACTGAAATTAGGAAGTTTGCTTTAATGTGACTAAACTAGTAAGATGTAAGTTAGCAGCTAAAACCTAGCATAAAATAGACTAGAAAAATTGTAGCTTTAATAATTAGTTAACTTTTTATGTAGGTTACACGGGGATTTTCTAACTGGAAAGATGGTACTGCTGGCTTTAGAAATCATTAAAAAAGTGCAGCACATTGTGAAGCTATCGATGTAATGGCTGCAATTCCATCAACTACTGGAAATGTTGGTGACCTGCTTTCTCATCAATTTGCAACCCAGAAAAGAAATAACCAGCAAGCCTTACTTCAAATATTGTCGTCCATTAAGTTCTTGTGTCGCCAAGGCCTTCCATTACGTGGAGAATTTGAAAATGAAAAGCAGTACGAGCACACACGTGGAATTCAACTTACCCGGCATGGATGGTGTCACAGACTGAACGATTCCTCCCAGGTTAGTATCCGGAAGCTCCATACAATACCAAAAAAACACAGACAACAATGATATTTGTAACATTACAGCTGGCTTCGCTGATTTGCCCCCCATCCCCCGTCATTACTATTCACTGACATTCTTGTACCATAACCCCCCTCCCTCCTCCGCCCCAGCTGGACACCCAAATATCAGTAAATTGAAATGAAATTCAACTTACCCGGCATGGATGATGTCACAGACCGAAAAAGACCCCCGAGTTCATTCTCTCCCAGGTTGGATACGGAAGTGCCACATACTGTTTGCCCATGGTTGCTCTATCTCTTTCCAAAAATGCACACACACACATACACACACAAACACACAAGAAAAAAGAAGCTACAGGTGAATACAGATCATAAAAATAAATGTATAATTTATTATACATAAATTGACTGGTGTACACACACACACATGAAATTCAACTTACATGGGCATAGTAGTCACGATCCAAAAAGATCCAGAGTTCCCTCCCAGGTTGTATACGGAAGCGCCATTTACTGTTTGTCCATGGTTGCTCTCTCTCATTCCACAAATGCACGCACACACATACACACACACACACTGGAAAAAAGAAGATACAGGTGAATAGGGATCATAAAAATAAATGTATAATATAAATTGACTGGTGTACACACACACACATACATGAAATTCAACTTACATGGGCATAGTAGCCCCGATTGGAAAAGACCCCACCCCTCCCGAGTTCGTTCCCTCCCCGGTTAGATCAGGAAGCGCCAGAATAACATTTCAACTCCACACACACACATATACATCGAGTGTGAAGCTCCACTACAACACCACAAAAACACAAACAACGACAACGACAATAACAATACATATTACAACTTTTGGGATGTTTAGGGGGGGGGGGGGGGAGCAGCCACAAATATCAAAGTCTGTTGTCCATCACACAAAAGTTTATGGAATATCAATGGGTGTGTTGTCCTCTTCCTTCCACTCTCCCCCTACCTCATCCACCCGACTCTTCTTCTTCGGTTCCTGCCTTCTCCGACTGCGAGGACGTCCAGAACTCAGAGTAGGAGGATCCACTTCCTCTTCTTCATCACTGGAACCTGCTTCCTATTCATGTTTCATCATTGGAAGACTCAGGTCCGGTATCCTCTCCTTCATGACTGGAAGACTCTGCTCCTGTCGCCTCATCTGCGTAATCGGGGTCGGTGACTGCATTCACATCTGGTCCTAGTAGTATATGTGGTAAAAAAAATTTAAAACTTTTTTGAAAATTTTAAATTGTTCAAAAACCACAAGCCACTTTCAAATCTCAAAACTCAATGAAATATATATATATATTATAGCTAAACAGCTTACTCTATCTCAATATAGCTATAAATAAGTCCTTTCCACAACAGAAGCTTGCTATTTTTCAAGAGAAAGACAAAAGAAAGACAAGCTTACCTCGATCATCTTCTTGACTCCCATTTTCAGTATCAGAGTTGACGGCGTCTGGTCCACCAACCCTGATACAGGGCCTCCTATAGCCCTAGATGTCGTCTCCCTTCTCTCCGCTTGATCCTGAGTCGCTAGAGTCAGCATCCAGCAAGTCTAAAAACTTGCACCGCATTGTAACTTCTAGACGCCATATTCCAAAATGACTTTGAAAAAAATTTTTTTTTGCATAGTTACCGGGGTCACACGACACGCTCACTTTTTTCCTATGATGTAATAAGCATTACCTAAGACTGTACGTAATAGGGAGGTCCCCAGTTGAACTGGCGATTTTATAAAAAATGGAGAAGACAGTAAGTTAAACCGCAAAGTCTTGGTCGGCAAAGAAGCGGTTGTTTCAATGTGTTATGGAAGGCTACTGAGCTCAAGCAATTTTTCGCTGCTTCTACAAAGCTCTGGAGATGACTGGATCCATAAATGAAGCTGCTGTGAAGAAGGTAACTTTTTTTAAAATTCGACGGAGAACCGATGTTTTTTTTTTTGCCGAGGAAGAAATAAACGCAACTGCTGTGAGGTACTGTCGAAGCAGTCCTGGCTGAAAGCTATTTTAGATGCTTCTCCAATGCATTGGGCACCTTTGTGTGCAATCTGAAGGTTCTAGCTATAAAGTAACTATTTTTAAAAATTCGGAGAAGCCAACCCGTCTCACCCCGCTTTAAAGCGGGATCCGGAACGAAAGGGTTAAATATAATTTATTTTTGGACACAGATGCTACAAATGAAAGCTACTCAAGATGCTAATCTGAAGGAATGGCTGAAAAGGAAGGAGAATGTCTACACTAGTTCCACCATTCAAAATGAGATCATCAAGTTGATGGGCCTTCAACTTCTTCGGGATATGGCAGTACAATTTCAAACATCACCTTTTCTTACAATTATGGCTGACGAAACGACTGATGCTTCCAACACTGAACAAGTTACTCTCTTCATTCGTTGGGTTACTGATGATTTACAGGTTCATGAATATTTTGTCGGATTGTACAGTGTTACTTCCATTGCTGCTGACATGATAGTTTCGGTAATAAAAGATGTATTTCTACGAATGAATTTGAGTTTTGACACAGTTCGTGGTCAATGCTATATGATGGCGTAAGTGCCATGAGTGGTTGTAGGCATGGAGTTGCCAAGCAAATTAGTGATATTGAGCCAAAAGCAATATTAACTCACTGCTATGGCCATGCCCTTAACTTAGCTGCCAGTGATGATATGAAGAAGTCAAAGTTACTCAAAGATGCTTTGGAGACAACTTATGAAATTACGAAGCTCATAAAGTCTTCGCCTCGAAGAGAATCAATTTTCTTGGGTGTGAAGCAGGATATGCCAGGTACACCATTAGCTGGCATTCGGATACTTTGTCCTACTAGGTGGACTGTGAGGGCAGATGCTCTGGCTATGAAGAAGTCAAAGTTACTCAAAGATGCTTTGGAGACAACTTATGAGATTACGAAGCTCATCAAGTTTTCGCCTCGAAGAGAAGCAATTTTCTTGGGTGTGAAGCAGGATACGCCAGGTACACCATTAGCTGGCATTCGGTTACTTTGTCCTACTAGGTGGACTGTGAGGGCAGATGCTCTGGCTAGCGTAACATCCAATTTTCAAGTGTTACAGCAGACATGGGAAGAGTCAATTGAGGTAGTATCTGATTGATTACCTGTTTGGAAATATGCTAGGGGAAATGCTACTGAAGCATGCTGATAATTTGAGTCGTTCCTTACAGATCAAGACACTGTCAGCAGCTGAGGGTCCGCAAATAGCGAAGATGACAGTTCAAACTTTAAAGTCATTGAGAAATGATTTTTCATTTCACTTATATTGGTCCAAAATAAGCAAGATAGCAGCTGATTTGGATGTTGGTGAACCGCAGTTGCCTCGTCGTCGAAGAGTTCCACGTCGCTATGATGAAGGGACATCTGAAGGAGACTATCACAGTGATCCAAAGGCACACTATAGGCAGATCTATTATGAAGCAATTGATATTATTGTCAACTGCATTGAAAATCGCTTTGATCAACCTGGATAAAAAAAGTATGAATCTTTGCAGACTCTTCTTCTTAAAGCATGCCAGCTAGAGGATTTTGAAAATGAATTGCATACTGTGTGTCAATTTTATAAGAATGATTTTGAAGAGGCAGTTTTGCGCACTCAACTTCAGACATTTGGTACACACTTACAGTCGCAGAATCAGTCAAATGAAATATCCAGTTTAACAATCAACATTTTTGATATAAGGAGTTACTTTCTTTCCTTGTCCTCTGGCCAATTGTCCCTCCTAGCTTATGTTAAACATCTTGTTCAACTTATATTGGTGATGCCAGCAACCAATGCGTCGTCAGAGAGATCATTTAGTGCTCTGCGGCGTATTAAGACATATCTTCGAGCAACAATGAAACAGGATCGGCTCAATTATTTGATGCTGCTACATGTACACAAAGACAGAACTGATGAAATCAATCTTAAAACGTTACTAAATGAATTTGTAGGGTGTTCTGAACGTCGAGCAAGTATTTTTTCAAAGTTTTAATTGTTGTCATCATTATCATAAAAATAGCATTCAAATATATACCTATTTTGACCACACCTATTTCCTTTTGATCACACCCACTTCCTGTGCCGGACCAGTTTAAATTTGCTTGCTACGGCCTTGCTAAGAGATGGTCACTTTGTCAGGCACTTGTTCAGCATTGGTGGAAGAGATGGTTGAGTGAGTATCTACAACAATTGCAAAGATTACACAAATGGAGGAAATCTACCGGAGACATTCAGCCTGATGACATTGTGAAAGAGGACAACATGGTTACAAATCATTGGCCCGCACTAGCAAGAGTCGTATCCACATTTCTTGGACATGATGGAAAGAGCAGAGTTGTATTTGTCAGAACAAAAATGGGAATATATAAAAGGCCCATAACAAACAATGAGTATAGCAACATCAAATCCAAAAGGAATTCAACCAGAAATAATTCAACCAATGCACAAGATGAAACCAACAAATATTTGGTAATACCACTTATCAAAGGGATTAGTGAAAAAATTGAACATGTATGCCGTTCCTTGAACATAAAAACAGTTTTTACATCAACACCAACCTCAAGAAACATCTAATGAAGGTAAAACCACCCAGAGAAAAATCAAAAATCAAAGGAGTAGTTTATGAAATACTGTGTACAGACTGCAGTATGGTATATGTAGGGGAAACAGGACGTACACTAGACAAACGTTTAAAGGAACACCAAAATGCAGTATAAAGGCATGATGAGAAGAATGGTATAGCTGTACATGCATGGAACAACAGTAAACACAAAGTAAATTGGTTGGAGGCCAAAGTGAAGGAGAGAGTTGAGAACTACACCAGAAGAAGGATTACTGAGGCAGTAGTGATCCAAAGCCTGCCATCAACATCTAACTTGAACAATGGCCTGGAGTTATATCCAACATGGTAACCAAGTGACAAGTACAGCATCATATTATACTGTATTGTGGTTTGTCTCTGGAAATATTTTATTATTAAAATATACAGTCGGACGAGATACAATGCTTGGAATTTACGACTCCAAGTAAAAGGAGCAGATCTTAAGATATAGGTTGCCCTTGGGAACCACAATACAGCATAATGTGTGAGAGATAAGAGTTTGAGACGTTTGAGTTACTGAATAAAACAAAATAACTTGTAACTAAGGATAAAAGGCAAAAATATAAACATAAAGACATCGACGACGTGTAGTATAGACATCGACGAAAAGACATCGACGAAGTGTAGCGTAGACACCAACGAAACGAAGAATATGCGTGTAAGTACAATTGCTAGTGGTGTGCTTGAGCACAAATGGCGAGCGAGCCCTAAACTACACTATTGTTAAATGATTGATTTTAACAACTAACACTCGAGCTTCTAAAATATAGTCTAGTTTTTTAATTAGGTATGCGGTGAAGGGGATTCAATTCCATAGTAACCGCTCCCCGCAACTTTTTGAATTGAAAAAAAAAGTAACAAAATCAAGTCACGTTAAAGTTTTCTTTGTGACATTCTTAATAGTAGTTGTAACGCACAATACTTTCACACAACTGAACATAACTACGCAAGACATACCTTCGTGGTTCGTCTAGTGGATAATGAATTTTCAAGTAAATGCTGTTGAGTAGGGCTTATAACTGACAAATAGTGTATTAACTTACCACCGCCACTAACTCTAATAGAAGTGGAGCTCCCATAAGTTTTTGCGTTTTAACTGCACCCGCAAAACAATTCAAAGCGGTAAACATTTCAATTTCTAAGGTGATAGGGTAATGGTCGCAAAAACCAGAGGATTCTGTTTAGTGAAGTTTGGGACGGGGTCGAACACGGAGCGAACACAAAATTACAGTACAAAATGACATACATACGTCCAAACATATATAAATAATTAAACAAACATACCCGATTTTTAATTGTCTTACCCCGGTAAGTGTCTCGCTCGCTACGCTATCTAAGTTAGGTGACGTTCATTAATTGTAGAAGATATGGAAAAGCAAAGCAGAATTGTATGAAACACTCATGGTCAGAGTCACTTTGGAGTAGCTACACAAACCAGTTGGCATAGTGTCAAGAAAGTACTACAGCTGGAATGTTTTTAGAAATTAGATAAATAATGTGAAAATATATGGGAATAATTTATTTAAGAAGCCATGTATTTAATTTTGCATTCTACTGCGGATCAAATGTTAATGCTAGCCTTGCTTCCTTTAAATCACATAGCTTGCTATTCTGCTTGGTTACCCTATTAAAATTGAATTAATAAAAAGTATACTTTAACAATTTTAAGTTCAGTGAATGTTGAATAGTTGATGTTAATGACAAGAGTTCTAAAAAAAAGAGGAGGAAAATCTTACTAAAGTAGTTTGCAGTGATTACAAAACCAATCCAGTTCACTATTTCGAAAGGATTTCTGAGGTACGCTAATACAGTCCTTATGATACTATTCTAAACATGTTGTGCACCGAATCATCGCTTTACCATTGTCAGCTAATCTGCATGTACAGAACACTTCAATTTTATCCATTGTGGGTGTGCTCGGCTTTCTAGCTTCTAGGGAACACTCTTTAGGAAATGGACATAATGCTTGAACACTTTTTCAGGTGATCTCGTAATAAAGACTTGGTTATAACTGATTAGTTCTAGAGCTTGACCATAGCACAAAGAAGTGGCAAATGCTATGGAGAACAATCCGCAATCACTAGCTCCATTTTGCCATTGTATACATCAATAATTCCACCAAGATTTCCTTATCCCTTGTCATTATCAATGCAGAAATTTCTCCTTTCAGAGTTGATGTCAGCTTCAAGTGAAGGCTGTCATAAACTTTAATATTTGCTGAAGAGCAACCAATGGTAGAGACGGTAAGACAAGGTGGTTGCAAGCTTCCTATCCTCGGAACTGAATCTTGAGAAGAGTCTGAGCAGCATGTATAATAAGATCGTCTAACCAACTAGTTGAGGAGTCTAATATGTTTTTATGACTGTCATAAAGCACAACATTTTTTTACCGAAATCTCTCGCTCAATTTCTGTCTAGTAGGATTAGTCAGATTGCTGCTGTTTGTCAAGGAGTGATTGGAATGACATTTCTTGGAGCAAAACTTCTCTTTTCTGCATCTTTCCTTGTTTTTACACTTACAGGTGTGACTTTATCCTCCAATTTTATTTTCTTACTACTTAAATTTTGCTGATGATAATTTGATGTATAGGTGCTGTTTCTCTTTCTTCCAGATACGTCATGCTTATTGTCCTCTTTCTTTATTACTACTTCTTCGAACTTTTTATTAGTGCCGCTTAAACCACTATGGCAATGTGAGCTACAGTCAATCTCGTTTTTAAAGCACTTGCATCATTTGGTTTTACATGTACCTGGCTTACAATGACATTTATTTTCCACAAAAACATTCCATGGGGCCTGTAATTTAGCAGCTTCTCTAAGAGACTCTATTGGTTCATCTTCCCATCCTTGAAGAGGAATATTAAATGAGCCACAGAAACGCTCAAGGTCAGATGCAAGGAAATGTGACTTGAAAACACCACCTTTACATCGAAGTTTGTAAAATTCCTGTGCTTGTCCTGTAATTTTCACTACAATGCAGGGTAGTCGTTGCTGATCAGTGTTAGCTCTGTCAATGCGGGAATACGAACACTCACACTGTCTCCAATTTTGAATCTTTGAATTCTATATTTTGTTTTGTTTTGAATATCTTTTTTTCATTCTTTATAATAAATGTTATTGTGATATGCAATATTTGCTTCTTGACGTACTGCTAAATGTTTTTCCATAGTGGCCAGTTGTTTGATAGTAGAGCAGATATGTCACAAAGGCCAAGATGTTCACTTTTGGCAGAAAGCATAAAAATTGGTACACAGGGGTTTTTGAGGGTGTTGATTCCAAATTTAATGGGAACCACGCAATTTGACCTTTAGTGACCTTTCTATAGGTCAATTAACTTCGGAAAACCACAATTTTGTAGTCTAGCACCATTTCCACTTAACATAATTATGAAGTGTTTGGTATCAGAGCGAAGCTGACACCATGTTGAGTAAAATAAAACTAAAATTGAGTCCTTAAACCATTTTATTCCAAAGTTACGGCATTTTAATGTTCTTATACGTTTAATGTTTACATGCAACCACAAAGTAAAGTATTTTAAGTCAGAGATCTGTGCACTGTCCCTCACAAAAACATAACTGAGTGCATTTTAAGTTTGCCTTGCGGCACTGGCATCGTCCACAACACTGTTTCTTGCAGCCGCACTTGATGAGTTCACGGCATCCCTTGGATGCCTCTGGAAGGATTGTCCACAAGGGTGTCCATTGCCCATCATTGTCTTCCTTCTGCCAGCCCCATTCTGAAGGACTTGGAAGTGTGGAATTTGCTATCAATGCTTGTCCCAAACATGGCCAGGCAGTTTGTGCTTCATCAGACTCCAGTTTTGCAGTCTGGGGGATAGCCACTCCTACTGTCCTACGAGGAGATGGTTTGTCCGTGGCAAATATTGCTGTTGGAACCTGAGTGTATGATTCCATCAGAGGTTTGACAAGTTTTGATTTAGATTTTTCATTAGGTGAAGCCCTGTCGAGATGACGCTCAGTGCCAGGAGTCTCATCTGTGATTTGCTGTGTCATTGACAATGCTGTCCCATGAAATGCAGTTAGAGCCGATGTAGACGTGGGATCATGGTCCAAGTTGTCGAGATTTCCGGTTGTAAACACTCATTCTCTCAGGACTATTGGGCATACAACACCATTAGCTTCAAACTGGTCTATGACGCCATTGGCCATATCTGTAGAGAGTTGAAGTACTCTGTCGTATGACACTGACAAGCCCTTCTCAAACAATATATCAATCAGCTGACGCTTCCTTGTTTTATTGTGAATGATAAGACCCAGGTAGAGTGGGAGCCTTGTTTCTCGATCAAGGTTGTGTCGCACAGCATTACTGTCTTTTCTGCACAACTTCATTGCATTAAATACCAACAGCTGTGTAATGGACAGTGCAGCACTTCTCACTTCTGTGTTGTTCTCTGTTTGGTTCTCAATATAAGTTCCACCAAGGATCATCTGTATTAGTGCTAACAAAGAAGTAGGGTTGGTATCATACTGCTCATCCAGCAAGGATCCTTTAAATCTATGCTGTACTTGGAATATATCTTTTCGGATGATTGCTTCTGCCCTCATCAAGCTAACTGCATCACTATCGTGATCTTTCCTTGTTGCCTCCATCAAAGTGTCTCCAATGTCGGTTTTGAAAGAAAGAATGACTTCATATTTGTTTTTGTGAGCCTCCAGATCTGGGATTTGTGCAACAAGTTTCTCTTTAAGACGTGTGGCATTTATACGTTGGGAAGTGTCCCCTCCAAGCTGTTGAACACGGGACTTGTAGAGTTGTACCACATTGGATAGCTTAACAATGCTCTTACCTGTGTCTCTCAATTTTTCAATGTATGAGACAAGTTCTGCAAATGCTATGGAATCACAAGCTAATTTGTCATCAGCAGCACTAGCTTTTTTTCCCTGTGCACTAAATTTATGTCTAGTGAAATGAGCTGTTAAACACTACTTATGGTATACGGCATCTGTTGCTACAGTCTGGGATGCAAGCATCCAGACATAGAAGATTACAAATTACAAGAAAGAACTAACACACGAACATACCTCACCACATCCAATTAACACTTACTCATTTTTCTTTACCTCTCTCACTCTATCTTATAATCATATTCATATGCCACAGTCAACCCACAGCTCATCCACTCATGTATTTGTTATATAACCCGCATGCCAATACTATTAAACTTGTTGTTCACCTCTGCCTGTCTAGGAAGTAGTCATTTTTAGATAGTGTGTGCTTTTGCCTATCTACTCCAGACTGCAAGCTGCAAGGCCAGCGGTTGCAGGTAGATTATAGGCTGCGCCTGGTAAGTGGACTTCCTGGTCCTTCCTGCAGAGCAAGGAGGCCAGTGCACGTGACTATCAAGCTGCCACGTCACGCCTCATATTCAGGCCCCGAGAGTTCACGTTCATTGGTCCTTCGAGCCTGTCTCGAACTAGCACTACTGCTGACCATTACCTCATCGTTGCTCGATCGTTCGTTCGCTGTTTCAGTTCTCATAGCTAGATTGTTACTAGTCGATTGTTGAACATTCTATTTCGATCTCTACCTACGTCTCTTTACTTCTCAACTCTACACGTCGGACTTCACTTCTCAATTCGATTATACGTGTCTACATCAGATTATGTCGACGCCTACTGATGATGACACGTTCCACACTCAGTTGGAACACCTGAGACGGCAAAGGGCCTACAAACACGGCCTAGTCACTAAGGCACAAAGAAAATCAAATCTCTGATCGAAAGCAATCCTGATGACTGGGATCCAGTTACAATTGAGGATCTCACAGATGAGCTTTCTTCTGCCGTCTCGGCACACGATACTCTTCAACTCCAAATTGATGAGCTACTTCTCGACGATGCCACTGCTTACAGCCTCGAGCAGATGGAATCGGAGAAGCACAATGACCTCCACTCGGACCTTAGACTCTCCCTCAAAAGGCTCAAACAACAGCAAGCACTGTGGAACGATAGCCGCAGTCTTGTGGATGACATGGAACGGCTGGCACTCGTCACCGACAAATCCACTTCAAGATTCAGTTCCAAGTTTGACATATTTTCGAGCAACTGTCGTCCACTATTCAATTCTGCTCCATCACTTCACACTCATCCAGCAATCAAGGATAGAGTGCAGACACTACGTAAAGCCATAAATAAATTCACAGAGGCTGTCGACAGCGCCGCAGCTACATTTACGTCTTCAACTACTACGTCCGTCACTTCACCATCGTACGACCATCGCCCACGAATGGCACCCATCAATATGGACATACCTAAGTTCAACGGAGACCCTCTCCAATGGGGATCCTTTGAGCTCAGCCTGCAGTCCTTGCTGAAACACAGGGCTGAGGGCTTCTCGGACATGGACAAGTTTGCCATCGTGCGACAGGCCATCGTACCCTCTCAGGGCAAAACACTGATTGCTGACATGCTAAAGCAGGCGCGTCAGTGAATCAGCTGTTGGATGTCTTGAGAAAGATGTTCGGGAGACCGCAACTTGTAATCCCGATACTCGTCCAGTGGGTGACCGAACCACCGAAAACCGATCAATCTGCCGCTTCACTATGTAAATTGAATGAAGTTGTCCTCGACAACTACAGAGCTCTTGACACCCATCTCCATGGTGACCTTGGGCTCTTCATGCCACACTATCTGAGACCCTTGCTTGAGGGGAAACTCAGAGATGATTGGGAGCGCCTACTGTTCGAAAAGTACCCCAAACCAACCATGAAGGACTTTTCTGAGTTCATCGAACACAGGCTGCTCTGGGCAGATACGCACGCACGACCATCGTATTCAAACGTCCCGTCTACGTCATCCTACACTTCGTCATCGTCTACGACCACGCCAACGTCACCCAAGAAGAAAAGCTCCACGCCTGCCAAGTGTGCTTCATGTGGTGAAGCACACTGGCTGTGCGTGTGTCCAGCATTTGCTGCGCTGGGTACCGAAGACCGGAACCGCCTGGTCCGGGACAAGAGGCTTTGCCTTAATTGCTTCTCTCCTGCTCACACAGTTCGCCGTTGCAACAACCATAATTCCTGTAGACATTGCAATCAACGGCATCATTCTCTCCTTCACAGGGAACAGAGACCAGGCACCGGTTCTCTTCATCCACTCCTGCTGCTGCCCCACTCGCTGTGGCAGTGGTAGATAAACTAACTCCTGCTCAACCCAATCCTGTGGGCCGTGAGTCAGGCAATTCCATCTGCACGGTGGTTGCCAGGCTCCAACACGAGGGTATTGCTACAAAGGCCCGAGTGTTGTTGGACCATGGGAGCGGGGGGGGAGCTTCATGACGACTGAACTGGCTACTCACCTCAAGCTGCCACGTTACGCCCAAGACCGTGTCTTTGAAGGCTTCGGTCAGGGCTCTATTCGATCACGATACAAAGTCTTCACTTCTCTCCAATCGACTACATCATCATTCAAGACTCCTCCCATAAAATTCTCCATCAGCCCTCAAACGCTCACGACATCTCCTCCTGCCGATCGGGATGCGGTCCTTGACTTGGCCTCACAACAAGGCCTAGTTTTGAGTGACCCCCTGATGGGCGGTTGAGTTGACATCATCCTCGGGGAAGAACACCCCTGGGATCTTTGTGGTGAAGTCATGAGGATCAACTGCCACCGATTTATCTCAACTGAATTCAACTACGGTGTTGTTGGACCTCTGGCTTCCCACACTAAAGTACTCAAGTCTCAACTCTACAAGATGACCTCTCACGTCTCTGGTCTCTGGAACAAGTTCCAGATGCACCTACACTCACTGAAGATGAGCTACGCACGGTCGAAATCTTCAACAAGACTACGACACTCAAGGATGGACGCGTGACTGTCTCCCTACCTTTCAAGAAAGATCCTCCGCCTCTAGGAGACTCTCGGAGACACCACAACGAGCGATCCCTCAAAGCCAAGGGAAAGCTACAAGCATTTGACAGTGCCCTCCAAGAATACTTGACACTGAGCCACGCCCATGTCATACCACCTCCAGAACTTCATCCATCCCATGATGTTTACTATCTTCCGGTACACAGAGTTTTTAAAGATTCCTCCTCTACGACGAAAATCTGTCCGGTGTTTGATGCTTCGGCGAAGTCAACATCCGGACATTCCCTAAATGATCTCCTCGAGATTGGACCTATCTTATACCCGCATCTAGCAGACGTTCCGTTCAAGTTCCGCCAACACAGAATTGGCCTCACCTCCGACATCAGCAAGATGTTTCGTGAAATCTTGCTAGATACACGACATCAAGACTTTCACCGCTTCATACTTCGTCAGGCCAACGGACAAGTCGTCGACTGCCGTATGGCTCGGGTCACCTTCGGTGTTGCCTCTTCGCCGTACCTGGCAACCCAGACCCTACGCTTCCTGGTTCAGCAGTTCAAGGACACCATTCCGAGAGCTGCTGAGGCCATACTCGATGAATTCTACGTCGACGATTTCGTTGCAGGCACCGACTCTGTCGAGGAGGCAGACAGCCTGCGCAACGAGCTCTGCGATCTACTCTCAAAGGCGGGCATGACCCTTCGCAAGTGGAGATCAAACTCCAACGACTTCATGTCGCACACTCCTGCCCACCTGCGAGAGGAAACTTCCACAGAGCTCTTCCTATCTCAATCACCTAAGGCTCTCGGGATCCACTGGGACACCCAACACGACAACCTCTTCATTTCAGTCCCAGAGCTCACCACCCCCAAGATCATCTCGAAACGCCATGTCGCGTCCGTTTCGGCTGGCGTCTTTGACATACTTGGACTCTACTCACCTGTGACGATCATGGCCAGGATCATCCTACAAGACACCTGGACACCTGGCGCCGACAACTCAAGTGGGACAAACCTCTTCCTGAGGATCTACAATCAACATGGACCTCCTGGACACAGGAACTCTCACTTCTCAAGGAACACCCCATCCCAAGACGATATTTCACAGGGTCAGTTATGTTTCTCAGCCTCCATGGCTTTTCGGACGCCTCCACTCTGGCGTATGGAGCTGTCGTCTACCTGCGCGCGGTGCAGGAAGATGGCAGCTCTCACACGGCCCTGGTGACAGCCAAAGAGCCAGGGTCCTTCCGGTCCGTCACATCACGGTACCAAAGGCCGAACTCCTGGGAGCACATCTCTTATCTAAGCTTCTCTCTACGACGGCAATCACTCTCAAAATTGACACCAAGAACATCTTCGCGTGGACTGACAGCACAATAGTGCTACACTGGCTCTCCAAGACACCTGATCAACTGAAGGACAGATTTGTCGCTAACCGGGTGCAGTCCATCACCGATCAGCTACCATTCACCAAGTGGCAACACTTGCCAACCTATCAGAACCCTGCCGACCTGGCCAGTCGGGGAGTAGCTGCATCAGACCTGATAGCCTCACAACTATGGTGGTCGGGTCCGCAGTGGCTCTCTGGCCCGCCGGATGCTTGGCCAGTTTCGAAGATAACACGACCTCCTGAAGCAATTCATGTACTCAACATCTCTCCATTACACGCCATGGAACCCTCTCAGGATCGATTTCTCAACACTCTTTGGGATCGTTACTCCTCCTTCTATAATCTCACACGCACTCTCGCCTGGATTTACCGTTTCTTCAACCGTCTCAAACACAAGACACCTACAGATTCTACTTCCCTCACTACTCAAGAACTCAAGAACGCTCGACTCAAGATTTTCAACCTTTTTCATCAACAAGATTTCGCCGATGTGTTCGCTGCAATCAAGGCAGACAGGGAAACTGTCAACTCTAAGTCGCTGGCGACTTGTCTCCATACTGAAGAGCGACATATGGAACAGCTGGCTACGCCAGTACTTAAGGACACAACATGAACGGAATCGCTGGATTCAACCACGACCACCACTCAAGAAAGGAGACCTCGTCTTCATAAAAGACGAGGTACTGAAAGAAAGAATTTGGCCAATCGCACGTTTTCTGGACACATTTCCGGGAGATGACGGCCAAGTTCGCGCAGTTCGCCTACTCTGTCATGGCAAGCAGTATACCAGAGCAACTCAACTCTTAATACCATTCTGCCCTGATGATCAAGATACCAAGTAATCAATTCTTACCACTTCTCGCATCCAGACGATTCTGCTTCAAGCCACTTCACAGGTTACTACTCTTCTATTCCACTACTACTACTCACTCTACACACCTCCTCTGGCCCCCTAACTTCTCTACTCAAGCCAGGAGTCTGTCTGGGATGCAAGCATCCAGACATAGAAGATTACAGATTACAAGAAAGAACTAACACACGAACATACCTCATCACATCCAATTAACACTTACTCGTTTTTCTTTACCTCTCTCACTCTATCTTATAATCATATTCATATGCTACAGTCAACCCACAGCTCATCCACTCATGTATTTGTTATATAACACGCATGCCAATTCTATTAAACTTGTTGTTCACCTCTGCCTGTCTAGGAAGTAGTCATTTTTAGATAGTGCGCGCATTTGCCTATCTATTCCAGACTGCAAGCTGCAAGGCCAGCGGTTGCAGGTAGATTATAGGCTGTGCCTGGTAAGTGGACTTCCTGGTCCTTCCTGCAGAGCAAGGAGGCCAGTGCACGTGACTCTCAAGCTGCCACGTCACGCCTCATATTCAGGCCCCGAGAGTTCACGTTCAGCTACCATATCTCCTGATGCTAGCTTTACCAATAAGTGGGTGTCATTAAGTTCTGTGGCCATCTTGCGTACATTTGCATAAAGTTGCTCGGTAGCAGCTTTGTGAAAATCGTAGTCAACCAAGGCATCACAAAAGAAGCACGTGAATAGCTTTTCATCAGATTGAGATGTGCAAGAAAATGCTCCCCGGAGCCTGTCTTTAAGTGGTGAGCTACACTCCCCTCTAACGACTTTCTTGCGAGCCCTGTCCACTTTAGTTTTGTTGCACATAACATAGCAAGTTTTATGCCATTTTGCATTGTGCAATTTTAACGTTCCTTCGATACCGGTTCCATCATCTAAGCGAGAAATCGTGATAGGTAATGGTAGAGAATTTAGCTCATACAGTGACCGTAAGTTATCAGCTAACGTTTCATAGCCTGTTGATTGGCTTTTGTTCTTACTTTTGGAGGGATCTATCAGTGATTCACTAGACGATTGTTGACAAAGTGCACACAATGTGTCCAATCTGTAGGTTGTACTGCAGGTACAGATCTTGAAGACAGGAGCTTCAATTTTTTGGTAGCCATTCTTCTGAAATGAAAACAGACAGCTTGGTTAGCTATAGGTAGCTAGATAAAGACTATGCACACAAGAAACCCACAAACTCACCTTTAGGTTGTTAAAGGAGCCAGAGCAGCTAGACCACATGGCCTTAGTGATGAATCACCAAAAGTACTGAGCATGTGCAGTGAAAACCACATTGAAAGTATGCTGCATGTTTCTAACATGCTTTTTGAGATGACTTCACTAAATCTCAGAATTAGCTAATGGCACTGACAATTGTCAAAAATCAAGTTCATGGCCGTTTATATATTGACCAAGAAATTAAAACGCATATAACTTTGGATTGAAACAAGATATGACCATGATTTTGGTTTCATTTGACTCCTTATGATGTCAGCTTCGCTCTCATACCTAACACTTTATAAATATTTCAAGTGGAAATGGTGCTAGACTACAAATTGTAGGTTCCCATTAAATTTGTAATCAGCACCCTCAAAAACCCCTGTGTACTCATTTTCATGCTTTCTGCCAAAAGTGAACATCTTTTTGACATATCTTACAGGCTATGATGCTTGTTGTAGGTTTACAAAGTTCGTCTTGCCCTTCTTCACTAAAATCACTTTTTATGTTATCTTTCACTCTACTTGGCAAATCTTCAAGATCACTTAGCTTATGCTCACTCTGCTTTTGCTCAACTATAAGCCATTCTGACTATTTGAATTTACCAGTCACTGTTGACAACAAGCTCTTAGCTACAAAACATAAAGGGGCCAGAGTTACTTTTTGCATACTTAGCTAATAAATATGGAATTACGTAATTACCTCAGCTTACTTCAAGTTGTAGTAGTTTCCTTAGCATTAATACTAATGCATTCTGACTACCAATGGCTGTCTAGTGATGTGCTTGAGCACAAATGGTGAGCGAGCCTATAATAAAACTTCACTATTGTTAATCGTTGGACTTAAACTTCTAAAACTCAAGGTACTAAAAAAAGTAGAATTTGTTTAATAATGATGTACGGTAAAGATATTCAATGCCTAGTAACCACTCCCCGCAAACGTTTGATTTGAAAAATAAAACTAACAAGAAAAAAAATCAGTTATTTTCAAAATCACGTTATTTTCTATGTGACATTCTTTAGCTAAGTAGTAGTTTGTAACGCACAATGCACAAGAACATACCTACACAAGACTTACCTTTGTAGTTAGTCTAGTGGACAATACATTTTCAGGTAAATAGTGTTACGTAGGGCTTATAACTATCTATACACACCTATTAACTTACCATCGCCACTAACTCTAATACAGATGGAACTCGGGTAAGTAATTGAGTGTAACTATGCACCCCATAAGACTTGAAAGCGGTAAACAATTCAATTTGATGATATGGGCAATGATCGATAAACGGGGAATTCTGTTCAGTGTAATTTGGGACGGGGTCGAACACAGAGCTAACGCAAACATATGCAAGGGTCAAAGTACAAAATGACATGCTTCGGTTCACTCACATATAATATAAACAAACACATATCTCCGATTTTCAAATTGTGTTATCCCCAGGAGTGTCTCGCTCGCTCCAAACAATCAACAATCGGCAGTCAGTACCCTCTAAACGGCGAAGTTTTGACATTACGTCTGTAAAAGGGTCTTCAATGACCTAGTAACGGGTCGCAGCAACTTTTTGTATCTTGAAAACAAGCGTTTTTTCGCCGGAATTTTCTTACACTTTGGAGCTGAATTTTAAAGTAAGGCTTGTTTGATGCTGTAGTTTCAGAATAAACTGGAGTCAAGCCTAAAACGCTGTTTTTTTGGAGAAAAATGTTCACCACAGGCGCGTTTTACGTACGTACCATCTATACACACCTATAAAACATACCCGATATTGGTGGGTGCAGTTAAAACAAAAAACTTACGGAAGTTCCATTTCTATTGGAATTAGTGGCTATGGTAAGTTAATACGCTATTTGTCGTAGTTATAAGCCCTATGCAACAGTATTTACTTGAAAATTCATTGTCCACCACCGCGGAGGTAAGTCTTGCGTAGGTATGTTCAGTGGTGTGAAAGTAGGGTGCGTTACAACTATTACTAAGAATATCACAAAGAAAAAGTTTAAATAACTTGACTTGTTATGTGCGGAACCGTCCAACAAGTTTAGGAATCTTGTCCCGATGAAGTTGAGTATACCAGTTAGCAAGTAGCTAATGTCATATTCCTTGAAATATAGACTCACTAGCTAGTACAGATTAATACCAGCAAGAGTAACTGACATTAATATTAAAATATTGGTGACTAAACAAAAATGATGCCGTGTTTACTGTTATAAACAAAAGAGGAATGACATCGACGATCGACGACATCGACGACTAACGCCGAGGACATCGACGAGGTCAAAACTGTGTATGTGTGTATGAGTGAGTATGCGTTCATGAGTGATTAATGTAACAGAGTGAAGCTAGCTAATAAGTTATAAAGATATGTCTTGTGCACGGTTGTTTCGTAGTGGACACTTAGCGGAATAGAACCACGCGCGGGGTATTTCCGGTATGGTCATTAATATATTCATGACCTGTGGTAAGACCTCAGCTATGGCCACAATTTTCAGAGGTCAATCTAACTCCAGAATATATTTGCTGTGTAAATTTGGGGGGTTACCCAGGCCCACTTGACCTTTCAGCTGTAGCTAGGCGCCACTGCGCATTATGATATCTTATCAGAAATCAACTGCGCAACCACTTTACCAACTCAACAAACCACGAGTTGTGAATATCGGTTTGAGGAAGGTCAACGTTTTGCTCCATTGCACCTGGCAGGAAGTTTTTCAAATCATGCAGAAGAGGTCAGTATGTTATTTAACAATTTGTTTAATGAAAAACCATGAGATAGTCTTCCTAACATTTTTTTCCAACACAAAACACACCATCAAATTGTTACAAAAAATACACACTAGTTCATTGGAATATCACTTGGGTGAACTGCAAAGGCATTGCAGAGTGTGTGGAGGAAGGCTCAACAAGGCCAAGGGGAAAGTTCAGCCAATATACTCCTGTTGTGACTACCCCGAAGACCTCAAGGCTTTTGCAGGGATCGATTGGCAGAGTGAAGAAGATGGCAGCACGTTCCCTGGCAAATTCTGTAACCAGTGCCATGTAAAACTGGACAGAGCCAAGAAAGCCAGTAAGGATGGTCTTCCATTCAAACCTATTGTTCCCCTGGAATGGTCACCACATCAAGATCACTGCAGTGTAAGAATAATAATAATAATAATAACTATATTAATTGTAATGCAGCTGTGTTAGAGAACAAAAGGCCATAATAATAACAATAACAATAATAATAAATTTTAGTAGACACCTGGGCAGCAGTAGTTCCCCCTTTCTATTGAATCCTACCCACAAGTCTCAAGCCAATATGATCACCAGTGAAAACTTAAAAATCTATTTTTTCTCAAATAATTTTTTTGCACACACAAAAAAAATGATTTGTTCTTCCAGATCTGCTATCACTTCCAACAACTTTGGAAAGGAGGCAGGAGTGTAAAAGCTAAACGGAGGGGCAGATCCGGTGGGGAAACTCTTAGGATGGTTGCTGAACATATTACTGCCATAGCACCACCACCTCCTCCAACTGAAGACCCACACCCACAGTTCATTCCCACCACAATAATAAACAAACTTACTTGTCCTATCTGCTTGGATATAGTCAGGAGTCCTGTCCACCTTTCGTGTGATCACACTGTTTGTGCTCATTGCTGCAGTAAACACATACAAGTCAGTTATTCCCTGCAGTGTCCATGCTGCTACAGACATACACTCAGCAGTGCAACAATATCCACACCTTCAGCATTCTTTCTGTCCCTTCTGAATGATTCCGTTCTTGTGTGCGTTCGAAAATGTGGCAATATGGTGAAACTGCAAGATTACCATCACCACCTACATAATGGCTGCAAAACACATCATGTTATAAACTCACCTTCCAAGGTAACGCTGAAGGATGTTCTTTGTCAGCCAATGACTTCACCGGCTACTCCAGTAGAGCGCAAGGCAGCTCAACACCTAGTCAAGCGACTCCTACACCAAGGAGAGGGTGCTCCTGGAGTTGTACAAATTCCTACAGGTGGTTAGGTATATAACATAATTCGTCTGGCTTGGTTACAAATTACTGCATTATGCATTTTCATCACATTCTTACAGCCGATTACGTTTGTACAAGTGCCTACTTGCAGAGTTTCTTCCTCCAATGCTAGTGCAAGAACGGTGAAGAGGAGAACGGAAGTGCTGGATTCTGTGCGAGATATTGTAAGTGGAAGCAGCAGTGCCCAACTTGCTGCTGAGGTTAACTACCTTTCAAAATCTCAACGGGAGGAGCTTCTTAAGCAGGTCCAGCTCCCACTGGTCATACCAGCAGATCATGCTCTGGCTATGAAGGCAGATCTTGCCATCCCGTGGTCGAAATTGAGAATACTACGAAGGTAAAAAAAATAAAAATAACAATAGTAATAATAATAAACAGCACAAATACCTAAATGTTTTCTTAGATGGTTCAAGTCCTTTAATGTATCCATTACCAGCGAGAGACAGCAACGCAGCCTGGCGAAGGAGATTATTGGTAATAATTTAAAGGCTGAGCGTGCTCCCTTCTCCTCTGATAAAGATGATATCAGGGAGGTTCCATTTGTCTTCAGACCCAACCTGATTGCTGCCATAGCTGATACAGTAGACCAACATGAACGGTATGCAATAAAGAATGAATTTATAGTTTCAAATCAAAACAATATTTGATTTACCTTAGATCTGGTGATGGTCTAACATGGCATGAGGGCGCAATCCCCAGCAGTGAGCTATGGTTGAAGCTGGGGGGAGATAAAGGTCATGGCAGTTTTAAACTGACCCTGCAGCTAGTGAACACTGCTCACCCTAACTCCATCAAGGAAACGACTATGCTTTCAGTTTTCAAAGCCGGTGACACAACGACAAATCTGCACACTGCCTTGGATATGTACCAAGAGCACATTAGGGAAGCACAAGGGATGCAGATTAAGTGAGCTTGATCTAAACAAACATTTTTTTAAACCCATTACTTACCTAATATTTTTTAGGAGTCGCACAGTCCGACTCTTCCTTTCTGGAGACTATGAGTTTCTGTGCAAAATGTACGGACTCAGTGGTGCCAGTGGTAAGTGATTTCCTTTGATGATATACTAACAAAGCTACAATATAGAATCTTTAATTTTTGAAAAGGTCGGCACAACTGTCTGTGGTGCCATATCACAAGTGCAAACTTATCCAAACCTTTAGTCAAACGAGGTTATCTTCCACCGAGATCTCTCCCGACGCTGAAGGACGACCACTCCCGCTTCACTTCACTAGGTCATGGTGACCTCAAAGCGGCGAAATTCTATAACAATGTTATTGGAGAGACCATATTTGATATTCCACTTGACAATGTGAGAATTAATTAAGTTGAATAAAACAAAAATATACATTTTGTGTAGGTTTGCATCCCTGGACTGCACCTATCCCTTGGGATTTTCAACCGCCTTTGGACATTATTGGAGAATAACTGCAAGGAGCTTGACTTCTCTTTGGCCACAGAAGGGTCCTCAGCAAATAGTTTTCCTGATGCGAGCGCTGATCATTTAAAGAAGTTGTCCAACCTCAAGTTAGAGTTGAAGACATCAACTCAGTACACAGAAGTCATCTCCGACTTACTCACATACACAGCAATATCGGCTGAAGATGTCAGCACCAATCTCTTTCACCAGAGTCTCGTGGACGAGTTTGAAGTGGCTCAAAAGAGAACCAAAGATCTGGTAAATTTAATACATATATATATTACAAATGACCATAGTTAATTGTAATATAATAGAAAAGTCAAGTACATGATCTTGAGACTGTCCTCAAGAAAAGGTTTGACCACACCAAAGGACCCTACTATTGTATTTTGGACAAAAGCCTTAACCAGCTTAATGTGAAGCTCCAAGCTTACCAAGTGGGTACCTTTATTGGGAATCACGTCCACAAGCTTCTGAAGGTAAATACAACCTGAAGTTGTTTTATAAAAAACAACACAACAACAACTTACGTACTTGTTGTGTGCTGTTCCAGCCCTCCAGTATCATCACTTTGTTCGACAACATCAAAGCAGTGTCTCTCCATCATCCCTCATCAAAGTCTTCCGCTGAGAAGAGTGCTGAACAGTTTGCCAAGGCGTTTGACCTGTTCGGCAATTGTCACAGGGGATATAATTCTTCTCAATACATGAGCGATAGAGACATTGATGAGCTAGGTAACAATCTGTACAACATACCATAGCATTATAATTTTAGCGAATTTGTTTGCATTTATTAGAATCACATATTAGCAAGTTTTTAAAGTTTTATCGAGAACAATTTCCATCTGCTACCATCTTACCAAAGATGCACATTCTCGAAGACCACGTTATCCCATGGATTAGAAGGTGGAGGTTGGCATCCGGATTGATGGGCGAACAGGGAGCTGAATCGATCCATGCTCATGTTATGAAACTGGAGAGGGTCCATCAAGGCATACCAAATGAGCTGGACCGACTAAAGTACATTTTTAAGGAACAAACTTTGGAGTCTGCCCCAGCACTAACTCATCTTCGACCTCCATTGAAGAAGAGAGGGCCGTATAAGAAAAGTCAGCCAGAACCCCTAAAGAAGAGAAGGCTCTCTTCTGATAGTTAAACATACTCAGTTCACCTACATAATATAATCACCATGCATTTTTGTTGTAGTAGTCTAACTATACTCACCAGAGTAGTCAGCCAAGTTAGCCAAGTCAGCCGTGAAACTGTAGTTTCAAAAATCCATGGTACTCCTTAAAATAAAAAGATAGGTAGTTGGAACGAATTTTATAATGTCCACAATGCTTTATACTCTCTGTCGATATATCTTCAGAGTCCCCAAAAAGTTCGCAAGGCCCGCTAAGCTCGCCTCTACCATTCCATTATTATCGTGGATGGCACCCGAAGAGTTGCACCAAAAAAAAATTTTTTTTTCCAGACAACAAAAGCTATTATTCTGCTTTAACTTCCTCTACCTCACGTGATAATTCAGTTAAAAATGAATTGTGGGCCTTTAATTCAATATTAGGCCTGATTGTTGCTAGGCAGGGAGTTGTCAAAGGGAAAAAAATTTGTGGGTTATTCCGAGTGCGCGTTAGTCCCCTGAATGAAACAACCGTGTGTGGAGGGCTAGAACCCGAACATGTTATTTACTTCTTTTTTTTTTCAAATTCAAACAGTTGCGGGGAGTGGTTACTATAGCATAGAATGCCTTTATCGTATTAAAAATTCGACATTTTCTTAGTAGCTTGAGTGTGAAGTTAAAACCAATAGTGTAGTTATATAGGCTCGCTCGCCATTTATGATCAAGTACACAGTATATTTGATACTGAGAATATCATACGTCTGTTGGCTATGCATTTACACAATACTGCTGGCCAACCGGCGAAGATACTCTGTAGTATCCAATGAATAATTCATTTATTATGCCCTGTTTATGTGTGAATGCCGTAGTAACCGTTTCTTGTGTGGTAAACACTTGTATAACCTGGGGGGAGTGGGGAGGGGGGGGGGGGGGAAGTCATAACCTAACAGTATTCGATCACTTGTCTCCCTCCATAACAAACATCTCCTATTCTCAATTTGACATCGTTGTATAGTGTCTCTAGCTTCGCTCGCTCAGCCAATTACAAAGTAATCAAAGGACGCCAGTATCTGGAACCAAATAATTATTTTAGTACAAATGCTCTATTGACTTCTATTGTAGTAATGATTTTATTTCAGTGCTTAATAAATATTTTGTACCTGGCTTTTGGTAAGCATAATTCACAAATGCATGTTATAAAACAATGAACTTGACATGCTTTCTAATCGCTTTGACTTAGGTGATGAATGGAGATATGGTACTATTGTACCAATAAGTGTGGGAATTATAAAGGGGCATAAAATTGAGTTAGAATGCATTAGTGAAAGACTACCTGATTGGACATTGAATAAGAAACGTACTATCAAGGGTGCTGTTTTCTTAAAAAATAAAATATTCATTAAACGGGCGAAACAGTATCACGAGGGAGTTTATGGATGTTTTGGAACAAAGTTGAATGGCAGTTCTTTTAATACCATTGCTGTTGTCTTTGTTGGGCGTAAGTGTATTGTAAACAATAATACTTTGGTATACTTCTAAATAATTCTTATTGGTATTAGTAAAGCTATTTCAGTATTAGCTGCTGTGTAGTAAAGTATAGTAAAAAACATTCATAAATTAACAATGAAAGTTGTAGAAAATATTCATAAACTAATTAATTAACATTTCAATGAAAGTTATATACAACTTTCATTGAAATGTTAACTAATTTATGTATGGTTTTTTACATTAATATTGTCAAGCAATGAATAAGAAACGTGGGTACAATTTAGAAAATATATAGTAAATATTTTTGAGCACTTCAGATTCATACCTATTTCTTTGAAGTTAGAGAAGAATCAAATTAATAAGACTTCAACTAAAGTAATGGACCTACCTTCATAAGTATTTACTCTTAAATAACATGTCTTCCTGTTACACTAAACATTTTTAAGTTGAATCAATAGGAATATTTGAGATCCTCACACTATTTTAACAAACGTTTAGACTATTTTACTATAAAAATACAGTTACAAACATTATTTTATAATGGAGTATTGGATATGTCATCAAAAATTGCACTTACATGTTAGAAATAAATCCAAATGAAGATATAGCCCCTCAATATATAGAAGCTGTTGTGGGACAAAAACTTGAACTTACAAAGCCATCATTTTACCATTATTATTATACTAATGCAATTTGGATGTTCAGTTATGGTCCTATTAGACATAATAATGAGTGGAATTCTAATGTGGTTGCCTCAACTATACATCTTTATCCTTTCACATTGAAGAGCGGTGGGATTTACACATGCTGGTATGCCGATTTCATTGCACATGTAGAAGTCAAAGTATTTTGTAAGTGTCTAAAGATACAATTTCTTATTGATGAGCAAGAGAAATGAACAAGACGCTATTAGGGGTAACACAGTCTAAATTTGGGGACATTATTGTTGGCAAGAAAGAGAGTATTAAGGGTGGCCGCAAACCGCCTACGCTATTTTTTGTTGATGGTTGCTATGCACGATTAATACTATTGTATATTTACAGGGGCTTCTCTACTGTAACACAAGGACACAGTACCTGCCGAAAGAGCCGCTCACTAATTTTAGAGCGAATCTGGAGGAAATATCAGGAAATATCGGGGTCAGGTTGTAAAACTTTGTAGCACTTTTTTGGAGGGTAAGTCGGAGCTCCGCAATTTGGTTCACTACTAGCCGGCAATACAACGAGTTCTTCTTATCCATTTAAATATTACTTTATGATTATATTCGCAATTTTTTCTGTTTATAAGATATTGAAAAATTCTCGTTGTAGTGCAGTTCATTTTTTTTGGCTTACCGGTGTATAAAATTTTTGTGCCGTTCTCATTATTAGATTCCAAGAATAACTGTTACAAAATTTGGAACTTTCATTCCACTCACAATTCTTAAGAAATAGCCCCACCCCCATAACTCGTACTACGAGCACGGGCTAAAGTCCCGCAGTTCTTATCAAAAAACTCATTTCATTGGTTAATCAAATCATGTGACCAATTATAGCACCGCGCGTGACCAATTATAGCGCCGCGCAAGGGCTAGGGCTAGGGCTAGGGGACCAATCAGAAGAATTCTTTGATAAGAACTGCGGGATGGCTCAGCACGGGAGCAATTTTTTTTCCCATTAGTTTGTATTGTTTCTAACAAGCGCCCGCCTATATCGAGAGTAAATAAACATCAATACAACAATAAGAAGAGAGTCAGAAGGCGGAGCAGTTTATTGGAGATAGCCATAGGTGAAGATATTAGATCTGCTCAGCTTGGGAAGTCTTCGCTCAGCAGAAATCGAGCCTGGTGTATCCATCGCTTGAGTTCAGGTGGCAGAGTCCAGAGAACGGCTAGAGGAGGAGAGGCAGCCTGGTGCACCTTGCTGCTGAGCTCAGACGACGTACGGAGAGTTGCTGTAAACGGATATGAGACAACGAGAAGCCAAACTAAAACACTAACACTTCGTTTTTTATGCAAGTAGTAGGTTTTCCCCGCTCCTAGGTCAACTTTCCTGCCCAACAAGAACTTTAGATATATTTATAAACACTATAGTTTTCTATGATGCAGATTTGTGGCCTGGCATAACCTACACCAACCTGGGAATGTAATTTACTCCTGACACCAAGTGCACACACTGAAGAAGACCTTATGAATTAATAAGAGCTTAGATTGTTACAAATATTTTGTGTCAGGTTGGGTCAGGGAAGTATTAGTAAAAATATTTTCAGGAATGAGAGCAGGTATTGGATTCTCCGGGACAGTCCGGTAATTAGCTTATCTGTCTTGTCCCCGCCACCGAAGTGTAATTATCAGCAATTTTTCCTGGAAATGCCACAAGCAATGCACAAGTTTACAATCCTACCCACAAACTCTGCGCTTCTTCTGTTGTATAATAGCTTTGCTTCCTGAGCTTGATTTCTGTTATATAATAGCTTGGATTCAAAAAGCTTTACAGCACTGCATGCACTACCTTGTTTGTTGCATAATAGCTTGACTTCTTTAGCTCTTCATCTTCTCTCTGTCATTGTGTGGTTGAGTAGAGTTTGTATCATGGCTGAGGGCCAGGGTTGACCCCTTAAGAAAAAAATATTGTGCCAATTAAGTCGAAATTGATTGAAGAATATAGTTGAGCCATAAAGGTAGCTTCATCTAAAAAGGTAGCTTCCTCTAAATCGTAAACACAGCAGTCACTTGGTCATTTTAATGCAGGTGATGAATATGCAAGATGTACTCTATGTTTTTCTGACTTCTCAATTTCCCATGGAGGTCGAAATGATGTGACAACACATACTACTAGCAAGTGACACAAAGAGTTTGCAGCTAGTACTAACAGTGCCAACACAAGGTCTGTAGCATCATATTTTAGACCTGAAGTACCAATGAATAAACTTGAGGCTGAAACAAGATGAGCAAAGTTCACTGCTAACCACAATTTAGCTTTTTTGTCTAGTGATCATGCCAACAAGCTGTACACCAAAATGTTCCCAGACTCGGAAATTGCTTGAAAATTTTGTTGTGGGAGAACAAACTGCACAGCTATTGTAAAAGAAGCCCTGGGTCCTAATTACCATGCTAAAGTAGTTGCACAGATTTCACACCCTTATTCAACTTTAACTGATGAGTCTAGGAATGATTTACTTGTTTTGGTTACTGAATTAAGAGTTTTTTTTACTGAACTTTGAACTTATAAAATGGGTGTGGTCTACTAACTAGGTGTGGCTTAGGGTGTGGTCTTGAGTACCCCTGAAACAAGTGTTAGCAGGTTGGTAACTATACAGCTGTACACCAAAATGTTTCCAGACTCTGAAATTGCTCGAAAATTTTCTTGTGGGAGGACAAACTGCACAGCTATTGTAAAAGAAGTCCTGGGTCCTAATTACAGTACCATGCTAAAGTAGTTGCACAGATTTCACACCCTTATTCAATTTTAATTGATGAGGAACGATTTACTTGTCTTGTTTACTGAATTAAGAGTTTTTTTTACTGAACTTTGAACTTATAAAATGGGTGTGGTCTATTAAATGGGTGTGGTTTAGGGTGTGGTCTTGATTATCAAGTGTCAGCAGGTTGGTAACTATGCAAGTGTGGTAGCCATTCTCTTCTTGGAGTTTCACTCACCAAGTCTTAGTTGAGCTTTCCTGACTAATATTGCATGAAGACTTCTCCAACTGATGAGAGGTGTAACCTAGCTTTAATGATGGAGCCCCTTCCACACTATCTCTTTCATACAGCTTGGCAGGTTTCCCAGACACAAAGTGTTCTGAGCAAACATGGACATTGGAATACCTACCAGGTGCAAGATCTTGCCTTTTGATTCTAGAAAGCCAGAAACATTGTCTTTGCTTACTTATGGATAATAATTTTAGGTAACTCTTAGTTACTTGACTATTGGACTTTGGATTTTCAAATAAGAAATAATCTGTTACGCGTAAGGCGTATAGCTATGACAAACAGCACACTGACCAGTTAAATTACCACTGCCGCTAAAATAATAAATGAACTCTGCCAACTTTGGAAGACCTAACTGTGAACGTCTCTCCCATTCTGTTTCCATAGCTCTTTGCCATTTTTTTCCTTTTCCTAGCATTATTTCAAAGTCTTTTCTTCCAATTTCTTGCGCTGGGGCTAATGTTTACATTTTTGAGTAGCCTCTGGGGGGTGGATAGGCATTTGATCTCTTCGAACTTTGCCATAATAATATATAATACTTATAGCACGAGTCAGAGTACAATATGGGAAAATATTTTACGAGCACGCAAAATATTTTCACGAGCCAAAGGCAAGTGAAAATGTGGCGTGAGAGTAAAATATCATTCCCATATTGTACGACGAGTGTGATAAGTGATTTATTGCTTCTTTGAAATTTTTCTCAACCGGTTACAATACAATTTTCATTGATTTTACTCGCTACGCGCGCGCTACAAGGAGCGTACAATATCAACCGTACAATATGGGAGAATACAGAACGCTCGCGTGATGCGGAAATATTCAAGTAAAAATATCAAAGCTGCAATAAATATATATATAATATATATTATAGTACTTACTACATGAGTCAGAGTGTGATATGGCAAATATTTCAGGAGCAGGCTAATTTATTCTCAGGAGCCAGAGGAAGTGAAAATAAAGCCTGGGAGTGAAATATTTAGCCATGTCATTCTGACAAGTGTAATAAGTGTTTATTCTTTGCTAGATATCTTCGCTGAAGTATAGTTAGTTGGTTGGTAAATCTTGGTGTAATGTTGGTTGTAAAACTCACACCCCCTGCAGCTGACATTTTAGCAGCTGTAGGATCCATTATAGAGTAAGGTAGCTTTAAAAACTCTGAAAATTGGTAAGCCAGGCCTGCTGCTATAACTACGATTAGGGTAATGAGCTTGTACATTAGCCATGAGATAATACTATGTGATAACGTCATGGGTCCCACCTAAAGATAACATTGTGAAGATATCTAGTATGGAATTTTCCACCCTAGATATCTTCACAGTGATATTGTTTAGTTACTTGACGGGGTGGTTATTACTCCACAGTTGATTATTATTTCACCCTGTATTGTGCAAGCTCATTACCCTAGTAGTTATAGCAAAGGCCAAGCTCACCACTTTTCCTGGTTTTTACAGCTACCTTCCTCTGGTGTAACCTACCCAACCTGCTTAGAGCTGCTGCTAAAATATCAGCCTGGAGTTTGGAGAACTCCTACAGCCATCTTTATTTGGTGTGAGTTAAGGTCCTAGTACTAACTACAGAATGAAGATATATAGGGTATACTAAACCACATACTACACTCTGTCAGAGTAATATGATGAGATATTTCACTCTCGGCTTTAATTTTACTCGCTTCTGGCTTTAATTTCGCTCGTCTCTGGGTTGGTGAAAATACATTAGCCTGTTCATGAAATATTTCGCCATATCACACTCTGACTCACGTAATAAGTACTATGTAATAGTTAGAGCATACGCGCTTAGGTACTGGTGGATTTAGTGCACTAAAACCACCAGTACCTGAGCGCATGCTCTAACTATTTTAGAACCCGTTTACCCAAAGCCGGCCCACAGTTTCCACTAGCAACTTGGTTTATCAGCATTTTCACACAAATATGGCGGTGTCAAGCGAATTTCCGGCCCAAAATTAAAATTCAATTAAAATTCAATTGAAGCACACCTGGCAGGTTTACTTTAGCATTGTAGCTGCCAGCTGTTATCTCCAGATCTAACTCTACCCTGGGCTGCTCTGCTCTGTGGTAAACAGTTAAGCAGCTAGCTATGGTAAATTCCTGCGGTATGAGGTATGAGCGATGAGCGGTCAGCAGGAGAGTTGTCAGGAGAGCTGTCCAAACTAGGGCTGGTCCCGTATAGGTCGGATATGAGAGGGTAGTAGACCCTCACATATCATATCCAGGCCTCACACAGCTTTATCTGGCCTATTCTATTAAACTAAAACTCAAAAATAGCAATACCCCAAGGGTGGTTAGTATGCACAGTTTATATACCTAAAGGCAAAAAATAGTGCACACTTACCAAGTTAGTACACCTAGTAACAATATAGCAACGAGTTCTAAATATACCAAGATATCAATTTTAGACTGATTAGTGAGAGTCTCACTTCACTCTCCCAATTACAGTCACATTTACTTGAAATATTAATTACAAATTAAGAATACAACATATATATAATACACTGTACAAATACAATTTCCATAGCAAGACTTAAATTGTTAATTCACACTTTTCAATACAAATAAAAATGCGAAATGACATAACAAATGACATTATGTGATGAAGAGCTGAAGTTGTACGAATATAGTCAGTGTATTGTCTTGATCACATAGAGCTAGATGCTGTCTGTATTGTTTTTGTTTTTTTTAGTGTTTAATAAAATTCATTATTTTGAAGAAGGATCATCACTCAGAATAGAATGTATGCCAAATACATCTAATTATAATGCTCCCAAGTTTTGGAACTTTAATCAAGGAAAACTTCCTGAAAATGCAGTAGTTGTAAATTATTCACTGGTGTTTTCTAATATGGAAGTTTATAATGAGGGCAAGTATGTTTGTGAAGGCGATAGTACTACTTCATACATATGGTTTAAAAAAAGTGTCCCCTATGCTGTGTCTCATATACTAAAACTGAATGGTAATGAAATATAGTACGGTTAAATTATAAAATTTTAATATTTTGTCAGTGTTGAGTATTGTGGCAATTAGTGTTTGAATTGAACAATGTGGTCATATGAATCTTACAATAATTCATTCATTCCCCGCTGAAATAATTCACTGAAGAAAACAAAGCTGATGTATACTAATGATATTTTTTTAATTTCAATGCAATAGCATGTGGAAGACCGACTAGCTTAGCTAACATAAAGGTCATACTCACAGATGGACATAAATATAGAGGAATATAACTAAGCCAAAAAATTGAAGACAGGAAAAAAAATTGAAAGTTCAAGTCTCAAATAGTGGGCTCTAAGGACACGTTTGAAGTTTTGTTGAGTGACATGCAATGACATGTTTAAACAAGTTAAGGCATTTTACTCTGGTCCACTTAGTGAAAAAAGCTAGCTATAACTGGAAAATAGGTTTTGATTTTCAATGGATGGACTCTTGCAGGTTGTGCATGTGAAGTAAATACAGTAGCTCGGATGATAGAATTACTTCTAAGGATGTGATTTACTATGCATAGCTGTTGGAAGGACCTGTGTCAGGTGTGCATTTAGAAATTTGTAAGAGGCCTTTTCAAGAAGGGGTGAAAAAACTAAAGTTAATTATGGGAATTTTTTTTTGACTATTATTGTGTTTCCTACAAGATTTGTGTGGGTTAGAGAGATTGACAATGAAGGTTGATTAGTGTGATTGATACCTCTGTCCAGCACTTATATAGTCGTCAATTTTAGCTGCAAATGATTGTACCCTATTCCATAGTTGCCAACTATCCCGGTTTTGCCGGGATTATCCCGATTTTTTTAGCCTTTCCCGATTTTTTTAGCCTTTCCCGGTTTCCGGTTTTTTTTAGCCTCTCCCGGTTTTTTTAGCCTTTCCCGAATCCCCGGTTTGCAATAGGATTTCCTGGAATTCTGATAGAGTTTAACTATTAGCCAACAGCTGCACACAATAGTCTGCAAGTTAGTCTGCTTGATATCAGTGGTTTGTGTAGTGGTATAGCTATCTGTACAGCATATCTACAAGGGTGGTTACTATAAAACATTTTTCATATAAACTTGGTTGAAAACACTGAAACAAAGAATTAAATATTGTTGTATGAAATAATAGCACAACTGCAAAAGTTCATCATTTGGTACAGGTGAGTGAATCAAGAATGGCTGAAGTCTTCTCAAGGAGGTTAGTGATTATTCAGTGATATTCAGGATCCAGAGTTGGAACACAAGTAGCTATAAATAGCCAGGCTGTTTTGGTAGACTGTTGGACATCAGTGGTGTTCTCAAGCGAAAAATAGACCTGGAAAGTATCAAATAGAACAAAGAAATGACACAGAACTTCACTTATTACTCCTTTCTGATCAAGATTATTAGCTAAATTCAGTTGTTTCTGTTGTTTACTTCCGCTTGTCAAAATATGGTGTATGTATGTCCATTCCTGTTTGACTCACAACCATTACTGACATCTCTGTAGGTGTCTTTCACGGTAATACCATAGCTAGCTTTCTGAACCTAAGCAACGCGAAGTAGCGTGCCGAAGCTTAGCAGATTTTCTCGTAGCCCTGGCATTATCTTCTATAATTACAGACTGGAACACTCGGGCTCTTAATTTCTTTCAGCAATATTCATGCTATCTTAATGATATTCATGATGGTTAATTAGTAGGCGTGGCCTATCCCGATTTTTCATTTTAGAAAGTTGGCAACTATGCAGTATTCAGGCACTGCCTGGTGAGGGCTCCACACTGAAGATGCATATTCTATAAAAGTCCTTACCACTGCTTTGTACATAATGCCTAGACATCTTGAAGATGTTATTTTAAAGGAGTGATAGATACAACCAGGCAGTTTCTTGGACATGAGGCAGATATCAGTAGTACATATGGGTGGGCCAAGTTATATTTTCATTTATAATAATTCCAAAGAGTTTATGTGACCACACTTGCTCTGTTTCACTGGCGGATATTATGGAAGGGCTCGACTGGTGCTATGGAGCCCCTTCTTTTTTTCTTCAAAATAGCAAAGCCTTAAATGGGCCGGAATAAATGTATAGCTAATAGCTGTAATATTTTGTTTGTTGTTATTTTTCCTCATCCTCCGAATTATTACGATTGATACTCTGAATCAGGATTTTACTATTCATCCTTAAAATATAGCAGTATGCCAAAGCAGAGCAAATTGAGCATGAACAGAATAGTATTGTAAATCAGTTCTATAGATAGCATCCATGTCATACACAAAGTGAGAGATTTATAGTAGACTCTCTCAAGGACTGAACCTCATTCAGAATAAGTGAAAATTCCAGATATGTGAAACCATTCCAAACAATGAAATTTTCATGGATAGTTGATTGTAAAAGTGAAACAAGTGATAGCTAACTACTATTGAAATGAATAATATTATTTGCCTCACAGGCTTGCACATTTCTTAGTAACAACTAGACCTCCAATTTGTTTTAATACCACCCTACAGGAGCACTCTCCTACAGTAGCTCATAGATATTAGCATGCAGTAACAGTTGTAAATGTGGATTATCACAGCTAGATAACCAGTCTATTTGACTCAAAAGAGCTAGAGCAGCCTGAAAAGAGACAAGGACAGCGCTGAGTGACTTTCAAATAATTTGCACTTTAGCAGCCCTGACAGTGCCACACTAGGTTGATATATCAGGACTCTTTCAAAGAACATATACCCTGGAGGCTCTCAAGCCAAAGAAAGTGCTGTTTGGCTGAGCAAACTTGGCTTTGAAGGTAGTAGTGGCTGGCTCTCAAGTGGAAACAAGAGTATAAAGTTAGTGGATTGACAGTATTTGAAGAATCTGGAGATATTTATTGAGCTAATATCACTTCCTGAATGAAAGACTTCCTGAAATTTTGAGAGACTATGATAATCACAATATTTTTGATTTGAATGAAACTAGTTGTTTCTGGGGAGCACTCCCCAGTCGTGGATTTTGTGAAAAAGGAAAGAAATATAATGTGGGGAAGAAAAGCAAGAAAGGTTTACAATAGCGTTATTTTAGTAACTGCTGCAGGTGCAAAAAGGCAATTGTGGCTTGGAATAGTGAAAAACCAAGGTGTTTTAAAGGATTTGATATTAATAGTATCCCTGTCAAGTATTAAACAAATGCTTGGATGACTGGGGAAATTCTAGTTGATTATCTGAACACTTTGCCAATGTAAAAATGAGAATGGAAAAAAGGTATGTGTTACTATTACTTATCCAAGCTAGATGCCGTCCACATGATTTGCTAAAAGATATATTCTCTCATATCAAGATTCTATTTCCCAATAATACATCTAAAATTTTACAACTGGACTTAAAGTTCACTGCAAACTAATGTTTTTACAGTATGCATTGGTCAAAATTGATACAGTAAATACTGCTACTGAAGTGACAAAGTCTATTAGCGTATTTACTGCAGTACATTGACTTACCATAGCATGGAGGGAAGTACTACCAACAAGAATACAAAAGTGTTTTAAACAAACTGGTATTGGTATGGGTGTGGAAACTATCATTACTCAGATCATCAGGAACCTTTCAATGACACTGTGGCTGTAGACTCACTTATTTCCAGTGCTATAGGAATTATTGCTGCATTGTTCAGCAGATGAATACTTAAGTGGATATAGATCACTGTTTGTCTTGATATTGATAGCAATTGCTGGGATGAAAACTGGCTGAAATATTTGTTTGAGTAGGCGTATGTGTACCCTTTTTGTTACCGCAGGCACACATACCACCCTTTCCTAGTACTGCGCCTGCTTGTCAAATTAAATGGCAATATTTAGCTGTTTTATAGCAGATTATTTATAGGACCCGTTAGAAATGATCAGCAGAATAGAAATAACTAGGGAGGTTACAAATGCTAGGAAATGGATGCCCACAGTTGCCCATACAGCAGAAAAAAAGATAAATACATAAAATGAAAAAGACTGGGGTCTGTGAGCAGCTAAAATACGTTCTACTATAGAGCAGGTAAGGTATCTAGTAGCTATTTATATCAAAACTACGCTAGTGATGTGCTTCAGCACAAATGGTGATTGAGCCTAAAACTACACTGTTGTTAAACAATTGATTTTAACTTCTAGCACTCAAGCTAATAAAAAAGCTATGTTTTAAATTATATATATATTATAATGGTAAAGGGGATTCAATGCCATATTAACCACTTCCTGCAACTATTTGAATTGAAAAAAAACAAAAAAAAAGGAAAAAAAAAACAAGTCAGGTTATTTAAATGTTCTTTTCGTGGTATACAACATTACCTTGCTAATGAATACCACCACAAAGAGAATGTTTAAATAACCTGACTTGTTACCCCTCAAAGTATCTTGCTCGCTTTGTTAGCTTGCCAATATGCTAACTATGGCGTTTTTTTTTATCTGATGATTCTATTTCCCTAAATTACCTTCTCATTTTAAAACCAATGCTATACAAAAGGTTCAACTTCTCTAATTTTAAATAAAATTGGGAAATATAATCATCACATAGTTTTCATACTGTTATTTGTTACCTTTTTTTGGGGGGGGTGGGGGAACCCTAAATTCCCAATTTTTACATTATTGATGTTTTTTTTTTATTACTGTCAATGTATGATTGTGTAATACATAAAAATAAAAACAATAAAATAAAAATCAAAGTAACGTAATTTTTCATTTCTCAATTAACTCAGTGTAAACATGAAAATTAATGTGGATGTAGCTAAGACATGATTTTTTGTACTAAAATTGTATGCATAGGTTCACCTCATTCAGCACTTGTGTATCCATCACAACAGGTAGTAAAAGTTGGACAAGAAACAAAATTTATGTGCGATAGTCAATCGATTGTAAGGTGGAAATTTATGGATGGAGTTTTACCACATAATGCTATTGTCCATGGTAAACTTAATCGAATTTTAATGATAACTAATGCCCAAAAAAGCAATCAAGGAGCTTATAGATGTGATTATAAGATTAATAACACAAAAATTATTAAAAGAGATAGTGTGGTTTCTTGCTTGTAATTGGTGAGTATAGTATAGTAACTTACTGTACGTTATGACTTAACTTTAATAGAAAGTTTTATTATCAGTTGCATTTAATCATAGTGAAAGTAAAGATGTATAATTATATTGGTGTGTTGAGATAGTAACATTACAATTTACAATCAATAGAAATTGTTCATTAAGAGTATATGGGGATATTGAAGCAGTGTCATTGTATATTCCCATGCGTGGGATAGTTTGTAAGGTTAGAAAGGTGTTACAGTTTATACTGAAAAATGACTTGCTTTATTACAATATAGAGAGTAATAAATTAAATCAAATTTTCAAATAAATTAATCTCACGTGCTTAAAACTATGGTTTATTTTCATAAAAGGATCCAAAACTAGACCAACCAGAGATTGTCCCAAACCAAGAATACAATCTGGATCAGTTAAAAGGCGTGGAAAAGGATATAGATCTTTAGCTCTGTACGAGTGTGATGACTCACCATCAGATGAAGAAATGCGGCATTATCGTCATGTGGTCAGATACTGCCAGGCTGACGGACGTTGGAGTGGAAGTCAACCAGTTTGTAAGAGTAAGCTAAACTTTCAACGATATGAACAAATTAAAAGTGATTCAGTTATAATACAAAATGGTTTTATTACGTTTACTGTCTGTTTTGAAATGGAGTAACAAATATTCATTTTTATCTATAATAATTATTTTATATAATTATATTTAAGACTAGTGATGTGCTTGAGCACAAATGGCGAGCGAGCCTAAAGACTATACTATTTTTATACGAATGATTTTGACTTCTAACACTGAAGCTACTGAAAATAAGGTCCATATTTTTTATTTCACATACACGGTAAAGGGATTTCAGTGCCATAGTAACAACTCTCTGCAACTGCTTGAATGAAGGGGAAAAAACAACAACAAAACGATACACGTTATTTTAAAATTTTCTTTGTGATATTCTTTAGCTAAGTAGCTAGTGGTTGTAACACAATGCTTTGAAACAACTGGACATGCACCTACACAGACTTACCTTCGCGGTAGTCTAGTGGACAATGTATTTTCATGTAAATACTGTTGCGCACGGCTTACCAGGACAAAGAGCACATTGACTTACCACCGCCACTAACTCAAATAGAAATGAAAGTCCCTTAAGTTTTCAAGTTTAAACTGCACCCGCAAAAGAATTCAAAACGGTAAACAATTCAATTTCTAGGGTGATACGGGTACTGATCGATAAACCAGAGGATTCTGTTTAGTGCAATTTGGGACGGGGTTGACCACGTAACTAACACAAAAACGGGAGGGTCAAAGTACAAAATGACATACGTACGTCCAAACATATGTGACAGTACTTGGGAAAAGGGACCAATTACGTTAAATCAAAAAGTTCAGTAGAGGCTCGTTTATGTCGAAACACCGACGATTTTTTTTTTTGTAAGTTTTTCTTATTTTTGGCCCAAGGCAACATCTACCCTTAGCCTATACTGGCACAAAATTTGAGTGGCTAAAAATGTTGTTAAAGGGCCAAGCGCCCCGTTTAAACGCAGCCACCTTTTTCTTGTTAGCTCGACCTTACGTGCGTAAAACGGAAATTGAGCCCGCGTCTAATTGAAGCCGCGGGTAAATTCAATATGTTGCCTAGTAACAAATGACGTGTAAGGTGCAAAAGCGCGGGTAAATTCAATATGTTGCCTAGCAACAATTGCCCTCAGCGTGATAGCTTGAACAGCTGTGCATCAATTGATGTGATAACAAAAGCATGAATAATCAGGCTAAGCAAGTTGCTGTGGCTATTAATGAGGTCATGAGGTTAGAGTCTGCAGACCAGGAAGCTCTTCTTGATGTGGTCTTGGACTACTTCTGTGAGGACTCCAGGAACAACCAGCAAGTCTCTGATTGGGAATCAGATGTCAGTGATGAAGAGGACATCCACATCCATGAGTCACACTGCAGAAACACATACAATTCATTACCAACTCAAGTTCAAGGTAAATAAATAGCTGCATACACACAAGATGAATTGAGTGGTGCTAGGCATTATTTCACATTGACATACTAAACTGAATATTGGTCTGGAAAGTGAAAAGGAGTTGTACACTAACTATTGTCTACAACACACTTCTCTAGCCCTGTATGCCACTGTTTATTTACTTATTTATTTATTCATTTATTATTTTATTTTTATTGTTAGTAAGTATAATATGCCAGAGAACCACAAAATGGAAACCTGACATAAGTACACATTAACCCATTCATACAGAATGGAAAACTGACAAATACACATTAACCCATTCACTGGTCAATTGTAATAAAGACTGATTCAGTAAATACAATTCTATTTTTTTTTTTTTTAATTTGGAAGGGAAAGTGCGGAGCAGTCATTGATCACCATAATGGCGGTTATACCAGTGAAAGGATTAATGAAATTAATAAATAAAAAAGCAACAACAAATATTTTATAGACACAACTATTGAGTATCGCCCTTGGTAATCAGAAACTACTCTATTTCAAAGGAAATAGTTTAATCAATAGTTATACCTGCATGTTGCTTTCATTTAACTTGTAGGCTTGAACGATGAAAGGCAGAGTAGTGAAAGTAGCAGTGACACAGTTCAGGCATGGACCAATTATGGAACTATTGAGGAGCAAGGAAGTGAAGAGGGAATTAGTGCGAAGGGTGTGGCATTAGAGAGGGGAATCGTGCAGTTGAAGGGTGTGAAATTGGAGAGGAGAATCGTGCTGTTGAAGGGTGTGGCATTGGAGGGGGTAACCGTGCAGCAGAGAGGTGTGGCACTAGAGAGGAGAATTGTGTTGTTGAAGGGTGTGGCATTGGAGAGAAGCATGCTGTTGAAGGGTGTAGCATTGGAGGTGGTAACCGTGCAGTTGAGGAGAATCGTGCTGTTGAAAGGTATGGTATTGAAGAGGAGAATCGTGCTATTGAAGATATGGGAGAGGAGAATCGTGCAGTAGAGAGATGTGGCATTAGGGATAGGAATCGTGCTGTTGAAGGTTGTGGCATTGGAAGTGGTGATGAGATTGCAGACTGTGTTGTGGATGATAGTGAGAATTCTAATGGGGATGAGAATGACACTGACTTTTTGGTTTTGCAAGCTACTGCACGTATACCTGAATCAGAAGTTTCTCTTGAGTTGAGGCTCCGAGATATCAGCGAAGATCAGAAGGTTGAACAATTCATGACCACTGGATGCTCCTGCACAAAATGGAAAGGCAATTCATGCTCCTTTCAGTTTACATCAGAACATGTCAAAGATATGCGACTCTCTTGCATGGAACTTACCCATAGTGAGCTTGACTTGATCATCATGGGACAAGTGTTAGCTTGTACTAATACTGGAGAACACACAGTAACAGACGTTCATCACATTGCTCATCATGATAGAAAACATCAGTACACTAACTTTCTTCATCAGGGACATCAGATTTGTATAGAAATTTTCAGATTTCTTCATGTTGTTGGTGCAAAACGACTGAAAAACATAGTGAAATCCATAAAAATGAATGGTATAGCACCCCGTATTCATGGAAACATCAAACGAATGCCCCTCAATACATTCACTTTGAAGGAAGTCCAAGATGTCATCTATTTTCTTCTTAATTACTGTGAAAAGCATGCCCTGCTTCTTCCTGACCGTGTACCTGGTTACTCTCGTACTGACATTAAATTGCTTCCATCAAGCACCTCCAAAAGAAGAATTTGGAACATCTATAAGGAAACAGCGGAACAGGCTGAAACACATGTCATTGCCTACAGTACATTTTGTCGGCTATGGAAGACACAGTTACCTTATATCGTGCTGATGAAACCTATGACAGACTTGTGCTGGAAATGCCAACAGAATGGTAACAGTATTTTGCGTGCTGCAAACTCTTCTGACAGCATCAAATCAGCCAGAATCGAGGAAGCATTGGAACATCTTCGCATAGTCCAGGTAGAAAGATCTCACTACAGGACAATTTGTAAGGAATGTGAGAGAGAAATTAAAGCTTTTTTTACAAATAACAACACATTTACACCTCCTCCCTTACATGCACACATTCCATCTAATTCAGTACCAATCAAGGCCCAATATTCATTTGATTACGCCCAGCAGGTCCACTTTCCTTCTGACCCCATGCAACCCGGACCCATTTATTTCCTTACACCAAGGAAGTGTAGCGTTTTCGGAGTGAATTGCGAAGCGATTCCACGGCAGGTCAACATCCTTGCTGATGAGGCTGGTGACTGTGGAAAAGGATCAAATACCGTCATTAGTCAGCTGCATTATTTCTTCGAAAACCATGGTCTGGGTGAAAAAGAAGTTTACCTGCATGCAGACAATTGCACAGGCCAAAATAAAAACAATATGATGCTTCAGTACTTGGCATGGAGAGTTATGACAGGTAGACACACACAAATTACCTTGAGTTTTTTAGTAGTCGGACATACCAAGTTTTCTCCTGATTGGTGTTTTGGTTTATTCAAACGGTTATACCGAAGGACTAAAGTTGGGAGCCTCAAGGAATTATCTCGAGTTGTCAATGATTCAGCCTGCTGCAATTTCGCTCAACTGGTCACAGCAAAAGATGCCACTAGCATTGTACCCATATACAACTGGGCTGACTTCTTTGTGCCTCACATGAAGAAACTGCTAGGTATAAAGAAGTATCATCACTTCCGTTTTACATCAGCAGAGCCAGGTGTGGTTTATGTAAAGAATCAGTGGGACACAGCAGAGAACAAACAGGAATTGCTAAAGACTACTTGGGTGCCGAATTCTTCATCCCTTCCGGACACAGTTATTCCTAAGGGTTTGTCTTCAGAGCGGCAGTGGTACCTTTTTGAAAAAATTCGGCCATTCTGCCCACTTGAAGATCAGGACTTGACTTGTCCGCAGCCAACAGTCCCCAAGAGCACTAGCCGAGCAAGTTCACCACATTCAATAATTGTTGATGACAATGAAGTCTTCAGCCCTCTACCACATCTACATGTAGTTTATCACACTTCAGATGCTCCTTCAGCACTGGGTCGTAGGTTGGCAGATTCTAGTGGTGTGAATGCTCCTTCAGCGAAGAAGCCAAGAGTCTGCAGCAAATGCAAGCAAAGTGGACATAACAGTAGAACCTGTAGTAGCTGCTAGATTATATTAATCTCCTACTTTTTGCACTTCTTTAGTTATCCTGCACCATATCAGTTTGTCACTCTCATCACAATACTATAATAACACTTGCACACATGTGCAATCTTAAGAGACAATAAGAGTAACTACAATAATATCAATTACAAGAAACCAGGAGCTTATAGAAAATAGTGTGCATGTGAGTAGCAGAATTACATAGAAAGCACCATAAACATAGCATACTTTTGACATTAACTATACCCATAACACGAGAGTAACACTTGCTGTTAGAACCAGAGAATCCACTACAGCCAATTAGACTTTAACCCAATTACTCACTCTCGACACTTCCTTTACTCATAAACTATTGTGTAGACACAATTTAACTCACAATTTCAGCACGAAATTAACACTCATTTACTCTCACTGATTAGATCAGGAATATAGTCTGGAACTCTCTCATATCTCTTTTAGCCTGCAACTTATCTCAGATTTTTACTTGCTACTCAGTTATTACTTGTAAGTCTACATACAACTGATTTCTATCTTATTATTAGTTTAGTAGTTTGATTGTATTGTTTGCCTCGACTTGGGCAACATACAACTAGACAGTACATCTCTCCTAACATTTTCGAGTGCAGGCTTTAGTTATGTGTTAGCTTAATTAACATAAATGTTGTTAGTATTGATGAGTGGAGTGTCATTCCCTATTGCCACATTCATTTAAAAATGCATGTAAAAAGAAGTGAGGACAATTCTAATAAATGCACACCATACTGGATTATGTAATTTCAGCTACATTTAGTCATCATTCTCGAAATGCAACTAGACAAGGGCACCAACATTGAAAAATGGGTTTGTGTAGTAAAGTTTTGGCTGCATTTGAGGACTAATCAGTATGATACCAAAGTTTGTTCATCAAAATACACTGTAGGAGTAATTAGGTAAGGGAAAGAATATCAGTACATGAAGTGTGAAACAACATACTAAAGAGTGAGAGACACTGACCCAATGAAACTTAGTTTACATCGTGTACATATCTATAAAAACAATTGCTTATCTATTTAAGATACTAATTAATGTGTGTACACATAATTCGTATAGGAATACATCACACATACACAATGAGAGGCAGCCACTAAACCGTTTTGAATCAAAAAGTTAGTGTGTGTGTGCAAATGCTGCTACTTACCAATAGTAAAATGAAAATTCTGACATGATCTCGTATCCTGAAGAAATAAAAAGATGAATAACATCATTAAAGTGACAAGGCTAATACTATCTGCAAATCAATCATCACTATTAGCACCTATATTAAATATCATTGCACTATTGTGCACGATAGTTTACTATGACTAAACTGCACATAATAACAAGAAGAATCTCCATTCAAACAAAATAAAGACTACACTAAGTTATTACACGAGTCAGAATTTATTATGGAGAAAACATTTCACGAGCACACAGTGTTTTCATGAATTAAAGGCAAGTGAATGTAGTGCAAGAGTAAACAATTATAAAAAAATATTATCTCCATTATTGCATTTCAAGTGTGATGTTATTAATTTCATTATTCAACTGACGAAGGTCTCTCAAGACCGAAACGTTTTGAAATAAATAAAAGGATACTACGTATAATTAAAAAAACCATAACAGACGAACCTAGTAATGAACATTTACACGATTAAGTGTGATAACTGATTTATTATACTCTTCCTATTTTTTCTTGACCATTACCAGTAATTCCATTGATTTTCCTCACTATGCGCACACGTAATATTTGAATGCTCATGTGATACGCAAATACTTCAATAAAGATATCAAGGGTGCAATAAAAATACAAAATTACATTGTTACATAGCTAAAGAGATACTGATAAATGCATGTGTGTGTGAGAATGTGTATGTATCAATACATTTCCAGAACCTTAGAAGTGTAGTGTATGCGAGTCACAGGAATAACACGCACACACATACACACACAAGTGAGGAGGTCACAAGCTTCAATACTAACCCATTATTATTTATAATCTCTACATGATTGTGTGTATGTGTGATATTAATCATTTCAAAGATGCACTTTAAGTATTAGGGTAAGAGCGTACACCTAAGTGAAAATACATGAAACACAAATTTAGCACTCAAAAAGTGGTTGAAGAATAAATAAAACTGACTACCACAATGGCGGATGAACTTGGAGTCTCTTTTCAATTATTTCATTAGGAAGTACAAGATTTTGAGCGATTGCATTAAACTTAATTATTACAACATTCTCTTAAGGAATTCTGAATTGCATGAATGTGTGCACGCTTCAGAATGCAATAACACACAAAACCATGATGGTAATAGTTCAAGTATGAGGTTGATACAGCATTACTCATGAGACTTATTGTCCAGTACTTTAAGTTTGGTCAATCTAAAGGCTCTGTGTGTATGTGTGTGTATGTGCGTGTGATTGTGTGTGTGCATGGTGTGCATGTGATTGTGTGTGTGTGCATGTGATTGTGTGTGTGTGCATGTGATTGTGTGTGTGTGTGTGTGTGTGTGTGTGTATTGGGGGGGCAGTCTTTTTTTTTTTTTCTGTCCAGTACTGATTGTTTGCTGGAACACAATACTCTACACAGGTATCATCATAATAAAACCTGTATAATCTCAAAAGTTGAATGTGTGATGTTTGTGCCAGTGTTGAGATGGGATGTGTCTGTCCCATTTGAGTGTGTTTGTGTGTTTGAGTATGTATACAATTTCAATAGCATCTAAAGTTTACAGTATACACATACCCTATTATATTGCTTACTATTTCAATTTAGCCATTAGCCATTTGAGTAATTAAGGTGTCAATATCTAAGGAGTCGAATGAGAGGTTCTACTGATGATTTTGTAATAAAAGGATTTATACAGAACATGTCCACTAATAATTAAACATTAAACACTAAGATATAGCTTACTACAAATGAGGAGGTCACAAGCTCTGGTACACTATAATGGTCTTACTCTGTATCTAAGTGTGTGTGCATTTGTAGTGTGAACAGTGTGTTTATGTGTATGTTAGTGTTGTATTAGTGCGAGTGAGACAAAGATCACCAAGAGATGAAACTAATAATAATAAATAAAAATAACTTACCAATGATTAAAATGCCAGCGGTTGAGAATATCCAGAATTCATGTTCTAATAAAGAATAATTCAAGATGAATACAGCATAAATACTTAGGTGTTGAAAATATGGTATGGTAGCAAATTCATGCTTTATTGAATATAGCGGCTAAAAACCCAACAGAAAAAGGAAACACAAGTTTTAAAGTCCATTTTCACCACTTTTTTTTTTGGTTTGGAGATTATTGTCCATGCAATACATCTTTCACTTGTTCTAATACATTAAAAGCTGGCTTATTAATGTTCATCTAACACAAACTTAGCTAGTTGCTAGATAGTGAGCTAACAAGCAACAAGCAAACAAGCTAACAAGCAAAGCTGAAAAAATATTATAACTTAAATGCCACTGAACTACAGTAAATTGACTATTACAAAATATTTTTAACATCTATACCATGACTTACAGATACATACCAAACTTTTAAAAACAAAAACAAAAACAAAAAAACAACACAGAAACGGCAAAACTGCTTGCTAAACTAAAACCACTTCTAGTGCTACTTAAAAGAATACCTGTTATGGAGGTTCACACTGAGAAGGCTTTGAATAGTAAGCGCCTCCTCCGTCAGTAAGTAAGCAGCTCCAGTTCAACTACTACGTCTTGTACTGGTTACTTCCCTCTTCTGCGGCGCCCCTTCTAACTATAATTTTTCCTGGGAAAAAACTACACAAGTATTACGTAATCCGTTACACGGACTTCCGGTTAGATTACGGAGTTTAACGTTTGCTTCACCCGAAAATTGAACAGCAATGTTTAATCGTAGATTTCTGAACTATTGCTGCTGTCAGGGTGTGTGAATAGCAGCGCTTATATTCAGTGATTCGTACAGCGCCTGGCCAATATCTAGGTGTCAAAATACTCCTGAGAGCCTGTTCTACACGATGGTACAAATAACTCATTTTTGAATTTTTAACGCAATTGGTCCCTTTTCCCAAGTACTGTCACATATATTGAAATAAACTGGTGGTGTGCTTGAGCACAAATGGCGAGCGAGCCTGATAGTTAGGTAACATAAAATGTACTATGTTTTAGCTTACTTCATGCAAACACTATAATAGCAGTTATGACATTTGATTTCAGCAAACAAATACAAAATCACTCTCTTACCTGATTAATGGTAACTTTTGTAGTATCAAACATCAAACATTCTGATAATCTCAATCACCAGTAACTCTTGAACAATCTCTCAGCTACGATAAAAAATAAACCAGTGTTATTATTTGTAATTTTAGCCAACAAATATGCAATTACTACTTACATCATTCTTGAGTATTGATGACTTCTGTAGTATCAAATTGAAGTTACTTTGACCATCTGAATTACCTTACAACAAGCTCTCACCTACAAAATAAAAGACAATCAATTTTAGCACACAAATACAAAATTACTTTCTTACCTCATTTTTTTGAGTAGTGGTAACTTTTGTAGTACGATATTTGAGCCAATCTGTTTGAATTTACCAGTCACTGTTGACTAGCTCTTAGCTACAAAAAAGAAAGGCCAGAGTTAATTTTGCATATTTAGCTAACAAATATGGAATTGCGTACTTATCTCAGCTTCCCTCGAGAAGTAGTAGCTTCCATAGCATTAATACTACGACATTCTGACTACCAACGGCTCTTGACAACCAGGCACTCAGTATCCCCCATAAAACGGCGAAGTTTTGAAATTAAGTCTGGAAAAGGGTCTTCAATGCCATAGTAACCTGTCGAATCAACTTTTTGTGTCTTGAAAACAAGCATTTTAGCAGGAATTTTCTCATACTTTGGAGCTTAAGTATAAAGTAAGGCATGCTTAATGCTGTAGTTTCAGAATAAACTGGAGTCAAGCCTAAATAGCCGTGTTTTTAGGAGAAAAGAGTTTCCCCCGCGCGCGTTTAAAGAGCATACATATCATCCATACACACATACATATACCGATTTTGCATTATCCACCCCTACTAGTGATGTGCTTGAGCACAAATGGCGAGCGAGCCTAAAGACTATACTATTTTCATATGAATGATTTTGACTTCTAACACTGAAGCTACTGAAAATAAGGTCCTGTTTTTAAATTTCTCATACACTGTAAAGGGATTTCAGTGCCATAGTAACAACTCTCTGCAACTGCTTGAATTGAAGGAAAAAAACGACAACAAAACAATACATGTTATTTAAAAGTTTTCTTTGTGATATTCTTTAGCTAAGTAGTGGTTGTAACACACAATGCTTTGACACAACTGGACATGCACCTACACAGATTTACCTTAGGGGTAGTCTAGTGGACAATGTATTTTCAAGTAAATACTGTTGCGCACGGCTTATAACCATGACAAAGAGCGCATTGACTTACCACCGCCACTAACTCGAATAGAAATGGAAGTCCCTTAAGTTTTTGAATTTTAACTGCACCCGCAAAAGAATTAACGGTAAACAATTAGAGGATTCTGTTTAGTGCAATTTGGGACGGGGTCGAACGTCGAGCAAACACAAAAATACGGAGGGTTAAAGTACAAAATGACATACGTACGTCCATATATATAAATAAACTAGTGGTGTGCTTGAGCACAAATGGCGAGCGAGCCTGATAGTTAGGTAACATAAAATTAAGTATTGTTACTATGTTTTAGCTTAGTTCATGCAAACACTATAATAGCAGTTATGACCTTTTATTTCAGCAAACAAATACAAAATCACTCTCTTACCTGATTAATGGTAACTTTTGTAGTATCAAACATCAAACATTCTGATAATCTCAATCACCAGTAACTCTTGAACAAGCTCTCAGCTAAGATAAAAAATAAACCAGTGTTATTATTTGTAATTTTAGCCAACAAATATGGAATTACTACTTACCTCATTCTTGAGTATTGATAACTTCTGTAGTATCAAATTGAAGTTTATTTGACCATCTGAATTTTCTTGAATTCTTGACAACAAGCTCTCACCTACAAAAACAAAAGACAATCAATTTTAGCACACAAATACAAAATTACTTTCTTACCTCATTTTCTTGAGCAGTGGCAACTTTTGTAGTACCAAATTTGAGTCATTCTGACTATTGGAATTTACCAGTCACTGTTGACAACAAGCTCTTAGTTACAAAAAAGAAAGGCAAGAGTTATTGCATATTTAGCTAACAATATGGAATTACGTACTTACCCTCAGCATCCCTCGAGTAGTAGCACCTTCCTTAGCATTAATACTTTATGTGCTTCATACGCTTTTCAGAAGTAGTGATAGCTCTCTTAGTACTGACTACAGGTGGCTCTCGACAACTAGCAAGCCGCACTTAGCCGGAAAAAAGGCGAAATTATGAATTTAAATCTGGTAAAGGGTCTTCAATGCCATAGTAACCGGTCGAATCAACTTTTTGTTTCTTGAAAAGCAAGCGTTTTCGCAAGAATTTTCTCACACTTTGGAGCTGAAGTACAAAGTAAGGCTTGCTTAATGCTGTAGTTTCAGAATAAACTGGGGTCAAGCCTAAAAAGCCGTGTTTTTTAAAAAAAAAAAGTTCCCCGCGCGCGCTTAAAGGGCATACGTACAATCCATACATACATACAGTACATATAGCTATACATATAACATATACCCGATTTTGCATTATCCACCCCTAATACTGTCTCGTTCGCTTCGCTCGCTCGCCAATAAACTAGTGGTGTGCTTGAGCACAAATGGCGAGCGAGCCTGATAGTTAGGTAACATAAAATGTTACTATGTTTTAGCTTACTTCATGCAAACACTATAATAGCAGTTATGACATTTGATTTCAGCAAACAAATAAAAAATCACTCTCTTACCTTATTAATGGTAACTTTTGTAGCATCAAACATCAACCATTCTGATAATCTCAATCACCGAACAAGCTCTCAGCTACAATAAAAAATAAACCAGTGTTATTATTTGTAATTTTAGCCAACAAATATGGAATTGACCATCTGAATAGCTCTCACAACCAGGCACTCCGTATCCCCCATAAAACGGCGAAGTTTTGAAATTAAGTCTGGAAAAGGGTCTTCAATGCCATAGTAACCTGTCGAATCAACTTTTTGTGTCTTGAAAACAAGCATTTTAGCAGGATTTTTCTCATACTTTGGAGCTTAAGTATAAAGTAAGGCTTGCTTAATGCTGTAGTTCAGAATAAACTGGGGTCAAGCCTAAAAAGTCGTGTTGTTTTGGAGAAAACAAATCCCCGCGCGCGCGTTTACAGGGCATACGTACAATCCATACATACATACATATATACATACTAGTGGTGTGCTTGAGCACAAATGGCGAGCGAGCCTGATAGTTAGGTAACATAAAATGTTACTATTTTTAGCTTACTTCATGCAAACACTATAATAGCAGTTATGACATTTGATTTCAGCAAACAAATACAAAAAATCTCTCTTACCTGATTAATGGTAACTTTTGTAGTATCAAACATCAACCATTCTGATAATCTCAATCACCAGTAACTCTTGATCAAGCTCTCAGCTACGATAAAAAATAAACCAGTGTTATTATTTGTAATTTTAGCCAACAAATATGGAATTACTACTTACCTCATTCTTGAGTATTGATAACTTCTGTAGTATCAAATTGAAGTTACTTTGACCATCTGAATTACCTTGAATTCTTGACAAGCTCTCACCTACAAAAACAAAAGACAATCAATTTTAGCACACAAATACAAAATTACTTTCTTATCTCATTTTCTTGAGCAGTGGTAATTTTGTAGTACCAAATTTGAGTCATTCTGACTATTTGAATTTACCAGTCACTGTTGACAACAAGCTCTTAGCTATAAAAAAGAATGGCCAGAGTTATTTTTGCTTATTTAGCTAACAAATATGGAATTACGTACTTACCTCAGCATCCCCGGAGTAGTAGTAGCTTCCTTAGCTTTAATACTTTATGTGCTTACATACGCTTTTCAGAAGTAGTGATAGCTCTCTTAGTACTGACTACAGGTGGCTCTTGACAACTAACAAGCCGCACTTAGCCGGAAAAAAGGCGAAGTTTTTAAATATATCTGGTAAAGGGTCTTCAATGTCATAGTTACCGGTCGAATCAACTTTTTGTTTCTTGAAAAGCAAGCATTTTCTAAGGAATTTTCTCACACTTTGGAGCTTAAGTATAGTAAGGCTTGCTTAATGCTGTAGTTTCAGAATTAACTGGGGTCAAGCCTAAAAAGCCGTGTTTTTTGAAGAAAAAAGTTTCCTGCGCGCGCGTTTAAAGGGCATACGTACAATCCATACATACATACATATATACATATATACATATAACATATACCCGATTTGGCATTATCCACCCCTAATACTGTCTCGCTCGCTACGCTCGCTCGCCAATTACTCAATGTGTTTTTTTTAAGTAGTAGGGTTAAAGCTAAACTAATACTATATTTTGTTATTAGAAATCATTCAGAGTACAGCTCAAAGTATGTTTCGCAATATGAGCATAATATACTCTGTTATTTTTTATTTATCACTTGATGTTGTCATAGTGACTTAATTTAACATGCATAATTATAAAAAGAAAAATGTTCAATTAGTCAAAAGAAAGTTTAATTCGTCAAAAGAAAGTTTAATAGAATTGTCCAAATTTGCAAAAATGTTAGGAATTTTATTTGAGACTTTAGCACTTATTTAAGCAAGCGTATTTTGTGACTGTTACATAAAAAACTTGTTCTAAATTACTTTCATTACAGCCCACTTCATTTTCTTAGAAAATTAGTTTCAGATTAAATTGTGCTGCCATCTTTGCATGAATACTCACCCTTCTAATTTATTAAACAATTTACAGTTTCTTCAGCATTTAGTTAGTCACAGTAATAATGAGAGTAGTATATGAGTGCCTGAATTGCTCCCCCCCCCCCCCATTCACCCACAACAGACACCCACAACACACACCCACAGACACACCTGTGGAGTGAACAATAAATAGGTAATAGGGAAAGTGGTCTATTTGGAGAGTATAGTCAAGATAAATGCTAATTTAGATTCAGGTTGAACAGAATACCAACTTCAGTCAGTATACTAATGTGCCACAGACTGTAACTCTGAAAGCATTGTTGAAAGTATATTAAGTACTGATTTAACTTATTAACTACATCCTGATGCAGCTTATTAGTATCATACTGAGAAGTATTGTGTGATTTAAGCTGCAAAAAATGATATTTTGGCTAAATTGTGGGGATAATATCTGATGAAGGTAAACATTGAAAGTGTTCAATGTTTGTGCAAACTTGTGAGTATTCATGTAAGTATAAAGCTATTATTATGTAAATTAATAGATCCATCCAATTGACATTTGCATATAGGTACCTTTGAAAGCCGAGGTTAATTGGGGGTTTTTTTATTAATGAAAGTTGGTATTCAACCAATTTTATCTGAGCAAACTCATCCAAGCTGTGTTGCTGAATTTAAGAATTATGTAGTATCCTCATCAGTTCTTTATAAGCAAAATTAATGTTATCCATAACTATTCTTATTTAGCTATAACTAATATTGGCCACAAGATAATGTTTATTATTTGTAATGATATAATTTCAAAAAGTCTGTCCAATATACAAAGGTACAACAAATTCATAAGCACAATGTCACTGTGCTTTCATAAGCACAATGTCACTGTGCTTTCTCATGCTGGACTTCTAATAATGTCTGTATAGCAAATGAAGCATCAATCTGGTAACACTTAATTAGTAACAGATATTGCAGTTAGTCTTTCAGAATCTTTGAAGAGGACTAACTAAATAAATGTCCATACTAAAGTGACATTTAAATTTCTGTAAACTAAAACCATACCATAATCTCTAACTTAAAGTACACTACACGATTGATTAATTTCTTTCTTCTGCTCTCTTTCTATGGAATCTAATTTGCAGTCACAAGAGAACACAGTAGGTGTTTATTTAGCAATATACTAGGAATCCTCATCATTTAATTATAATGTACATCAACACAATATTTTCTTGCAATAAGTAAGCGTATGTCTGCTTTCATGGTTTGCTCTATTACTCAGTATATAGCTAGCATCATCGCTTTATGTCTATGGTCCTTTTAAAGTTATAATGTAGTGAAAACAATTACCTCTATGATTAAAAAAACAACAATTTCTAAGTAATTTTGAGCTATTGAATCAGCTACACTAAAATTCTGACGTATCGGTTTATAATGTACAATGGGATACATTATGGATCAACAGCTTTCTATTATCAATGTTGAGTAAATTGGAAATATGCAGTAAAGGTAAGAAAGCATATTGTTATAAACCGTCTTCAGATTATGCTGTTATCGTGTCCAAAACCCCAGTCAATCCAGTCCTAATACCACCTGCAATTGTCATCAATCATTGTGGGACACCTCACCTAGGTATTCTTACACAGTTACATCTCTAGCAAGTTAGTGTCCTCAATAATGCAAGTAGCAGAAATGTCATTACCATAATTACCACATTTGACATTCTGCTACTTGCATTATAGAGGTGTCCCACAATGATTCTATTGATGACAATTGCAGGTGGTATATAGGACTTGATGGACTTGGTTTTTGGACACCATAACAGCATCTGAAGAGGGTTTATAAAAAATGCTTTCTTACCTTTACTGCATATTTTCAATTTCCATCCATATTGAGTTCTAAGCCACAGTATCATTTCTGTATGGCCAGCTTGCTGCCACATGTCCATACCCAGCAACTTCTTTTCCAGTGTCAGTATAGAGCATCAATATTTGACACCATTTGAGTTTCAAATTGACTTCACTTGCTCACTTCATTCTGACATCTGGAAGTCATTGTGCTGTGTGACAGTCTAAAGGAGACAACCCAGGATTGTTAAATGTGTGGTAGTGACTCTTTGTTGTAGCGTGTTTAAACATATTTTTGAAAAATTTTAAATAAGCTGCACCAATCAATCATGTTATTGCTAATAATCCCCTTTCAAAATGTTGCTAACTATTTTAGTATAAGCCAAAGTTAAAGGAAAAGAAAATGTGTACTGCTAATAAACTCTGCTTCTTGATTAAGGGTTCTATATAATTGATGCATTTCCCATTTAACTTAAAAAAAAAAGAAATGTAATCACACCCAGTCCATATACATATTATAAGGTCTGAAATAAGGATATTTCAAATCTTTTGAATGGTAGGGATTACTGAACCACAATGTTTGTCATTACACTGAGTAGTGATAGACCTAATATTGGAACAATTTGGTTTTTTTATATTTTTAGCCAAAGTTTTATGTCAGTCTCTTCTGTAACACATCCTTCCCCACATGCTCACTACAGGATGAACACCTTCAGGAACATATTAGATTATTAACTATAATTAGCCTACCTTGCCATTCACTATTCATGCATCTCACATTTCACCCTATTCACTCCCATTGCTACTTCCCATGTACTCTAACTCACCACCATTGTATGCTCTCATCACACACAATTCCTGGTTGGTTTTTATATAATATTGGCCAACCCAACTTGTAAAGTTCAGTTCGGATTGTATAAGTTTGACATCTTGTGAGATACCTACTCCTCCCTGCTTAGAATTAAAACTCTAGCTTGGGTTGAGGGTTTGAAGGAGCTCGGTTTGAAGGAACTCGGTTTGATCGCCCAGAATCCTGTTGCACATTCGAACTCTGGTGGTGGCGCTATTTTATTTCGTCTCTACGTGTCTCACCACATTCACTACGCTTGAACTTGTTGATTTTACCTGGTTATAACCAGGCAATGTCTTCAATGTCACCATCAAAGCCTGCAGCCGAACTAATGTCTACCCATCATTCATGAACTGAGAAGCAAACTTGAGTAAGTTTTTAGTGAAAAAATAACTAAAAACTTCTATTTGTTATTTCTGCAATTAATGAAATTTTCCCTCCAAGGTTTTGGAATAATAGTATTTCCATTTACTTCATCACAAATAGTCCAGGCTAGAGCACCAATAACCTTGTTTTAGAATACAAAGTAAGTTTGATTATCTTTTCTAGACCCATTTTTTTTTTGTGCTGAATTCAGATCTGGTGTGAGTGCCAGTCAATGAAACCATGAGCATTTTGTTTTAAATAAAATAAAACGATAATTTTATCTCAAATATTATTGGAATTGCTGTCTTAAGTCTTCAAAATACTATGAACCTAATAATTTTGATATTATGAAAGTTATTTTTACAGATTTGCATATCCAAGTGGTTCTAAAATAAATTTAACTTGGTTTGTCCAAATGGTAATTTTTGGAAAACTCTGGAAATTGTGAAAATTTAATTGTTTGCCATGAATATACTTGGCTCCAAACAAAAGTACAAGTTATGTCCTGCATTATGAATGTACAGATTTCACTTTTGTTGGTATTTTTTAATCTGACACCTCAGAAATTGCAAGAATATCAAAATAGCTGCCAAAAATATGATCAACTCTTAGGGATGACAGTGCCTAGGAAAAGGGACCATTTCGTAAAATCAAAAATGTACAGTATAGCCCAAACACCGACAAAAAACATTTTTTTGTTGGTTTTCTTTTTATTGGCCCACAGGTATCCCTTACCCTTTAGCTACGCTGACACCAAATTTGAGTGGCTGAAACCGTTGTTAAAGGTCCCAGCGTCCCGTTTAAACACGGTCACCTTTTACTCTCTATTTAGACCTGGGTGTCCAACCCTCGAGTAATTGAAAATCGTGGGCGAATTCAATTTGTTGCCTAGCAACAAATTACTCCTACCTCGGGTAAATTCTTATAAGTTTTTGTTATAGCATTGCAGCAACAGAATAGAAATAATAAATGTGAATAATATAGGTTGATGTTGCTATTTATGGAGTGTTGTAGTTGGAGTTTGCAGACCTGGAGACTCCTGGGCTGCAGACTCCTGGGACTATTTTTGTGAAGACACTAGAAGAATCAGCAAGTCTCACACTGGACAAATGTTTCAGTGATGATGAGGACTTCTGTCACACTGCAACAAGAGAAGGCAACACATTTTGAAAGTCCATCATTTTTGTTCATTGGTTTAAAGAGATTCCTATTTTTCATTTGTTCCAAAATAGGCAACAAGCTGACTGCAAGACAAATATAATCCTAAACTTAGCTAGCCAGTGAACTAACAAACCAAGCTAGTTGATCATTTCTAAAAGAGTGACTGTATTATAGTTACCATGATTTACTGTAACTATCAAACTGTTGGAAACAGAAAAAAAAAAAAAAGAAGCACAAAACGGCCTGCAAAATTATGTCTATACGCATCTAGTGCTATTTAAAGCCATGCCTGTCTAGTACTCCTACACAATGTAGGGTCTAAACTGAGTAAGGCCTCCCCCGTGAAGTAAGCGGCCCCAACTATAACTTGCTGCCGTTCAGCTGATCGCCCTCAAGTTGGTCAGATTGCAGCTCGTATATTAAGTGAACCAAGCAGCGCCTGCCTTTAAACTTGGTATCAAAATACTCCATAAGAAGTGCTCTACACAGTGGTATGAATAACTCATTTTTTTATTTTTTTACGGAAATGGTCCCTTTTCCTAGGCACTGTCACTACCTATAGTATAGAGTTTATGGTTGTTTTAATGTTATTGTTTTCAGTTAATAAGTTGCAAAACATTACGCCTTGAAAAAAATAATTATGATAGCTGATTTTGCCCATGATCGAGTTATGACATGGATACACTGTTTCATAAAGCCAGTAGCAAATATGTTGAGGATAATGCTTCTACATTTACAAAGGATGGGACTCACTGAAACAGCTGGTAGTATATTTCAATGATATGATAACTTGTTAGCTTGTTGTCAAGAATTCATGGTAATTCAGATGGTCAAAGTAACTTCAATTTGATACTACTGAAGTTATCAATACTCAAGAATGATGTAAGTAGTAATTCCATATTTGTTGGCTAAAATTACAAACAATAACACTGGTTTATTTTTTATCGTAGCTGAGAGCTTGTTCAAGAGTTACTGGTGATTGAGATTATCAGAATGGTTGATGTTTGATACTACAAAATTTACCATTAATCAGGTAAGAGAGTGATTTTGTATTTGTTTGCTGAAATCAAATGTCATAACTGCTAGTGTTTGCATGAAGTAAGCTAAGAATAGTAACATTTTATGTTACCTAACTATCAGGCTCGCTCGCCATTTGTGCTCAAGCACGCCACTAGTTACGTAAGTTAGGTAAAGCGTTCACAGTTCCAGTATTTTTCAATTAACGAGCTTGGAGAATCCTGCTGCACTGCCTTGCTCAACTTTGTTTCAACCAAAAAGTTTGCAGCTACTCTCTTCTTGAAACAATTGTGAAGTCTTTGTCAAGCTGCGCTTCTTTGCCACTGCTTTCGAAGTTTATTCAGGTAATTATGTTAGTTTATTCTGGGATCAGAGACTTAAGATTCTCTGATGCTAACTGAGAATGGAAAGGGTTACACTGTGCACTACAGTTAGATGTAATTTATGTCCTATTTTTCTGTAAAAAGAGTGTGCTCGCTCGCCATGCATTTACGCTATTCGAGCGCACCACTAGTTCAGCGAAGCGAGCGGAGCTGACTCTCTAATGAGTTTGCGATATATATATATTTGGCGAGCGAGCGTAGCGAGCGAGACACTTACAGGGGTAACACAATGGAAAATCGGGGATGTTTGTTTATTGGCGAGCGAGCGAAGCGAGCGAGACACTATCAGGGGTAACTCAATCGAGATTTCGCTATATTTATTTATTGGCGAGCGAGCGTAGCGAGCGAGACACTTACAGGGGTAACACAATCCAAAATCGGGGATGTTTATTTATTTATTTATTTATTTGTATATATGTTTGGACGTACGTATGTCATTTTGTACTTTGACCCTCGCGTTTTTGTGTTAGTTTATGTGGTCGACCCGGTCCCAAATTGCACTAAACAGAATCCTCTGGTTTATCGATCAGTACCCGTATCACCCTAGAAATTGAATTGTTTACCGTTTTGAATTCTTTTGCGGGTGCAGTTAAAACTTGAAAACTTAAAGGACTTCCATTTCTATTCGAGTTAGTGGCGGTGGTAAGTCAATGCGCTCTTTGTCATGGTTATAAGCCGTGCGCAACTGTATTTACTTGAAAATACATTGTCCACTTACTGCGAAGGTAAGTCTGTGTACCGTTTTGAATTCTTTTGCGGGTGCAGTTAAAACTTGACAACTTAAGGGACTTCCATTTCTATTCGAGTTAGTGGCGGTGGTAAGTCAATGCGCTCTTTGTCATGGTTATAAGCCGTGCGTAACAGTATTTACCTGAAAATACATTGTCCACTAGACTACTGCGAAGATAAGTCTGTGTAGGTGCATGTCCAGTTGTGTCAAAGCATTGTGTGTTACAACCACTACTTAGCTAAACAATGTCACAAAGAAAAAAACTTTTAAATAACGTGTACTGTTTTGTTGTTGTTTTTTACCTTCAATTCAAGCAGTTGCAGAGAGTTGTTACTATGGCACTGAAATCCCTTTACCGTGTATGCTAAATTTAAAAACTGGACCTTATTTTCAGTAGCTTCAGTGTTAGAAGTCAAAATCATTCATATATAAATAGTATAGTCTTTAGGCTCGCTCGCCATTTGTGCTCAAGCACATCACTAGTTTATCTGTTTATGGGGTACGTGAGACCTCTGTTTTCGCCCGCGCTTCTAATTACGTAAGTTAGGTAAAGCGTTCACAGTTCCAGTATTTTTCAATTAACGAGCGCGGAGAATCCTGCTGCACTGCCTTACGCAACTTTGTTTCAACCAAAACAACGTTTATAGCTACTCTCTTCTTGAAACAATTGTGAAGTCTTTGTCAAGCTGCGCTTCTTTGCCACTGCTTTCTAAGTTTATTCAGGTAACAGAATTATTCTGTTATTGTTAACTCAGCTAAGAGCTTGTTGTCAACTGTGACTGGTTGACTCAAATTTGGTACTAGGAAGTTACTACTGCTCAAGAACATGAGGTAAGAAAGTAATTTTGTATTTGTGTGCTAAAATTGATTGTCTTTTGTTTATGTAGCTGAGAGCTTGTTGTCAAGAATTCGAGGTAATTCAGATGGTCAAAGTAACTTCAATTTGATACTACAGAAGTTATCAATACTCAAGAATGAGGTAAGTAGTAATTCCATATTTGTTGGCTAAAATTACAAATAATAACACTGGTTTATTTTTTATCGTAGCTGAGAGCTTGTTCAAGAGTTACTGGTGATTGAGATTATCAGAATGGCAGATGTTTGATACTTCAGGTAAGAGAGTGATTTTGTATTTGTTTGCTGAAATCAAATGTCATAACTGCTATTATAGTGTTTGCATGAAGTAAGCAAAAAAAAGTAACATTTTATGTTACCTAACTATCAGGCTCGCTCGCCATTTGTGCTCAAGCACACCACTAGTTTATTGGCGAGCGAGCGAAGCGAGCGAGACAGTATTAGGGGTGGATAATGCAAAATCGGGTATATGTTATATATATATATGTATGTATGTATGTATGGACGGTACGTATGCTCTTTAAACGCGCGCGCGAGGAACTTTTTTATCCTAAAAACACGGCTATTTAGGCTTGACTCCAGTTTATTCTGAAACTACAGCATTAAGCAAACCTTACTTTATACTTAAGCTCCAAAGTATGAGAAAATTCCTGCTAAAACGCTTGTTTTCAAGACACAAACAGTTGATTCGACAGGTTACTATGGCATTGAAGACCCTTTTCCAGACTTAATTTCAAAACTTCGCCGTTTTATGGGGGATACGAAGTGCCGGTTGTTGGTTGTCAAGAGCCGTTGGTAGTCAGAATGCCGTAGTATTAATGCTATGGAAGCTACTACTTCTCGAGGGAAGCTGAGATAAGTACGCAATTCCATATTTGTTAGCTAAATATGCAAAATTAACTCTGGCCTTTCTTTTTTGTAGCTAAGAGCTTGTCAACAGTGACTGGTAAATTCAAATAGTCAGATTTGCTCAAATTTGGTACTACAAAAGTTACCACTGCTCAAGAAAATGAGGTAAGAAAGTAATTTTGTATTTGTGTGCTAAAATTGATTGTCTTTTGTTTTTGTAGGTGAGAGCTTGTTGTCAAGAATTCAAGGTAATTCAGATGGTCAAAGTAACTTCAATTTGATACTACAGAAGTTATCAATATTCAAGAATGATGTAAGTAGTAATTCCATAATATTTGTTGGCTAAAATTAATAATAATAACACTGGTTTATTTTTTATCGTAGCTGAGAGCTTGTTCAAGAGTTACTGGTGATTGAGATTATCAGAATGGTTGATGTTTGATACTACAAAAGTTGGTAAGAGAGTGATTTCGTATTTGTTTGCTGAAATCAAATGTCATAACTGCTATTATAGTGCTTGCATGAAGTAAGCTAAAACATAGTAACATTTTATGTTACCTAACCATCAGGCTCGCTCGCCATTTGTGCTCAAGCACACCACTAGTTTAGATATATGTATGGACGTACGTATGTCATTTTGTACTTTGACTCTCGCGTTTTCGTGTTAGTTTTGTTGTCGACCCCGTCCCAAATTGCACTAAACAGAATCCTCTGGTTTATCGATCAGTACCCGTATCACCCTAGAAATTGAATTGTTTACCGTTTTGAATTCTTTTGCGGGTGCAGTTAAAACTTGAAAACTTAAGGGACTTCCATTTCTATTCGAGTTAGTGGCGGTGGTAAGTCAATGCGATCTTTGTCATGGTTATAAGCCGTGCGCAACAGTATTTACTTGAAAATACATTGTCCATTATACTACTGCGAAGGTAAGTCTGTGTAGGTGCATGTCCAGTTGTGTCAAAGCATTGTGTGTTACAACCACTATTAGCTAAAGAATATCACAAAGAAAACTTTTAAATAACGTGTATTGTTTTGTTGTTGTTTTTTTCCTTCCAAGCAGTTGCAGAGAGTTAGTTGTTTACTATGGCCACGAAATCCTTTACCATGATGATATATTTAAAAAAACTGGAATTAT